>Ga0210057_1000457_pt1 | contig 67768 bp, 77 predicted proteins | sample CryGeyCG2114_010_2_FD_183968 | JGI IMG/M metagenome (GOLD analysis project Ga0210057, IMG submission 183968) | Groundwater microbial communities from aquifer - Crystal Geyser CG10_big_fil_rev_8/21/14_0.10 (SPAdes) (version 2) | ecosystem: Environmental > Aquatic > Deep subsurface > Groundwater ...
ATATGGAATGTTTAAAGTATGCGACGCCGAAAGAAAAATTAATTCAACACCGGAAAAACAAAAAAACAGCCCAGGAAGCTGTAAAAGTTAAAAAAAGTAAGTGTTCTATTTGACCCCTGCGGGCAGGAAAACTACGATTTTTAATTGTAGCACATAATTAGCATCCTGTCAAACCTAAAAACTTCATATTGGCTTAAATAAGCCATAATATTCCAAACAAAAAAAGCCAGATTGGCACTTTTTGGCTAATTCCGGCTTTTTTCTAAAATTTTCTTTTTCCAATAGGCTTAAAAACGGGCTTTTTCATCCACTACTAGACTCTTTTTAATAGAACGTGCTCCTCTTCTCTGTAAGGTTCTTTTTCGTTCCTTATCTCTTCTTATTTGAATCTTAAGTTCATTTTCTACGATATCAATTGAGCCTTCAATACTTTCCGTCGTTTCTTCCACCCGGTAAAGATTGGTAGGCGTTTTTATCATCACTTCTGCTCGAAACTTACCTTTTTTATCTCGATCAATTTCCACTTCCGTTCGTATAATTTTTCCATTCAACTTTTCCAAGGAGCTTAATCTCTTTATAATATATTCTTCTGTCCGAGAATCAATAGTAACACCCTTAAAAAGAAAACGCATGCTTTTTTCTGCTGTCATATTTTTTTACCCCGTTAAATTTCGGCAGAGCCGAACCCCGCCATCGGGGATTTAACTGGGTGAATTAAAAATTACTTTCTTATTTAAAATCCCATGTATTCCACTTCTTCTTGTAATTGCACTCCAAATTTATCTCGTACTTGTTGTTTTACAAAACTAGATAACATCACCACATCTTCTGCTGTCGCCGAGCCTGTGTTGAGAAAATAAGCTACATTATCTTTACTCACCATCGCTCCCCCAATTGTTTTTCCCTTCAAGTCCGCTTTTTCCATCAACCACCCAGCTGGCACTTTTCCACCCTTACTTTTAACATTTTTTTCAGTTTCAAATTCTTTTATCAATTCTTCTTTTTCCGTCACTGGATTGACGAAATATGATCCTGCGTTAGTGGTCCCTGGCGTTTGGAGCGCGATACGTTTGGGAAGGATGGCTTTTATTTTTTCCATACTTTCCTCTTTGTTTCCCGGCGCTAATTTTATTCTAGCGGAAACCACAATCATTGTTCCTTTTTGTTTGAAAATACTATCGCGATAACTAAACTTACACTCTTCTTTGGAAAACTCTTTAATCTGCCCGTCCTCTGTATCCAAAAATTTCACTGATTCAATTGCGTCCCCCGTTTCTCCCATAAAGGCTCCTGCGTTGCCTCGAATGGCACCACCAATAGTTCCAGGAATACCCACCGCCCACTCCATTCCAGTCATTGATTCAGCAATAGATGAATTAACGATTCGCGCTAAAGGAACACCCGCCTGCGCTTCTACTATATTAGTACCTTTATCCACCTTGATTTCGTTCATTCTTATTTTAATCACCAACCCGTCAAACCCTTTGTCACTCACCAGTAAATTACTACCTCCTCCTAAAATAAAATAGGTCAAATTATTATCTTCGGCATATTTCAACGCTTCTTCCAATTCCGGAACATTATTCACCTCAACAAAAAACTTCGCCGGTCCACCAATGCGAAAGGAGGTCTGACTGGCTAAAATTATATTTTCTTGGATATTAAGCATATGTGTTCCAGCATATACTAACGTATATACTTTTCAATTTAAAAAATTAATACTCGTGAATCTTAATATTATCTTCATCGATAGTAATATAGGTGCAAGGATCATCGGTCCAACAGCCGGAATTGAAATATTTGATGTCATGACTATGCTTTTTCATAGCTTTGTGAGTATGCCCACAAAAAACATAATTAGCTTCATGCTTTTTTCCATAGCGAATAGCGGAACGAGCCACTTTGTCCGAAAGTCGAAGCCAGCCCTTACTTTTTCTTTTTAACCAGTGGCTAAATTTCTTCTCATCACTATCCATTCTTTGAATAAAATCATACATAACAGTTGCCATATGACTCAACACAGCGTTATTTACCAAGAAACGATCAAACTGATGGCCATGAGTAGCTAAATATTTTTCATGCTTATATTGCCAGGTATAAGTTTCGTAGATTCTAGCTCCCATCAATGAGTCAAAAACATTATGTAACCCCGCATCATGATTACCCAACACCCAGCGCACTTTTCTGTCTTTGGTAATTTTTCCGATATAATTCAAAAGTTCCCAGCAATCTTTGTCTAGCTTTTTAAAATTCAAACTTTCAAAAACATCTCCTAGTAAAATCAGTTTACGAAAAGAATAACTTTGCAATAATTTCAAAGCTTTGTCCGCCCGGCTAACAGGTGTACCCAAATGTAAATCAGAAATAATCAGCGTGTGAGTTTTCTTGGTTTCGGCTTTATGATTGTGTTCCATTTTTTTGAAATACGTCTTTTATTTTTTTAGTAATTCTAGCTTTTCCACTTTTTTCATCTTCTTAATCCGTGCTTCCTCTTTAGAAGCCGTGGAACGATTTTTAAATTTTTTTGAATAGACTAATTTTACTGGCCGACGAGCTGAAGTATACTTAGCGCCCAATTTTCCAACATTATGCTCAACTACTCGCCGTTTTAAATCTGTAGTGATGCCAGTGTATAAAGTTTTGTCCGAGCATTTGAGAATATAGAGATAATACATATTAATTTTTCAACTTCTCCACCACTTCCCAACCATTGCCAGCTCCGATGGCAATGACTACATCTTTTTTTCCAATTTTATCTTTGAGAAATTCAACGACGTCTTCCGCTTTGGGCAAATATTCTGATTTTTGCGGATTATATTTATTAATCAAATTGGAGACGTTTTGAGAACTAATTTTTCCAGAATATTCTCGAGCCGAACCATAAATATCCAGAACAATAACTTGATCGGCCGAATCAAAACTTTGTCCAAAATCTTCCAGTAAAGCTTCCGTACGTGAAAAAGAATGTGGCTGAAAAACCGCAATAATATTTTTATCAGGATAAATTTCCCGCGTGGCTTTTAAAGTAGCTTTTATTTCTTCTGGATGATGACCATAATCGTCAATTAAAATAGCTCCGTTTCTTTCACCGATATATTCAAATCTTCTGGATGTGCCTTGAAAATTATTTATTCCTTCGCGAATTTTTCCCAAATCTAAATTTAATTTTTGAGCCACGGCCACGACCGCGGTGGCATTTAAAACATTATGTTTCCCCACTAATTTTGTTCTGAATTTTCCTAAGCTTTTAATTTCAAATTCTTGAAATATTTCCTGACCATTATTGATTATTTTTTGTTCTCCAATCACTACATCATTTTCTTCTCCGATGCCATATTTAATCACTTCACAAGTAGTTTCCTTGGCTATTTCCAGAGTGTCTACACTATCCCCCCAAACCACCAAAAAACCAGCCTTGGGAATTCGAGATACAAAATCACCAAAAGCTTTTTTATATTCAGCAAAACTTGGAAAAGTATCCGGATGATCATAATCCACACTGGTTAAAATTATCGCTTTCGGATTATACATTTTTAATTTATTTTGAAATTCATCTGCTTCAATGACAAAAAATTCCCCTTTTCCAACTAAGGCGTTTTTATCCCATTCTTGAACTCGACTGCCAACAACCGCCGTTGGATCTACTCCGGCATTTTTTAGACAAGTAGCTAAAAGAGCCGAGGTGGTGGTTTTTCCATGTGTTCCGCAAACCGCCAGACCGTATTTTTGGTTAAAAAAATCTGCCAAAATTTCTGGATAGCTCACCATTAAAAGTCCTCTTTTTTGGCATTCCTGAAATTCTACATTATTGTCCGCATTATAGGCCGTAGAATAAACTACCAACTCCACATCAATTGGGATATTTTTTTCAGAAAAATTTTCAAAATATTTTATGCCTAATTTTTGCAAAACCGCATCAGTAAAAAACTTTTCCGTTGTATCCGATCCGGAAACTTCCACCCCCATAGACAAAAGAATTTCCGCCACTGCTACAATGCCGGAGCCTTTAATACCAATTACATAGGCTTTTTTAATTTTAGAAAAGTTTATTGTCATAGCTAATTTCCATCGGCCAATTCAATTATTCCATCGGCAATTTTTTCGGCTGCATCGGGATGATAGAATTTTTTTATACCTTCTGATAATTTTTGATTTAATTCTTGATTTTCTAATATTTCGTCAATGCGACCCATTAATAAATGTTCTCCTAAATTACTCTCTTCTAAAACAATCGCTGCTCCAGAACGAGCCAATGAATAGGCATTCATCCGTTGGTGATCATTAGCAGATTTGGCAATAGGAATTAAAATAGTCGGCTTTCCGTTAGCGGCAATTTCAGAAATTGAATTAGCTCCGGCACGGGTAATCACCAAATCGGCAGCCGCCAAAATATCCTTCAGATCATCTCCGACAAATGCTATCGGCTCATAACCTTCTCTTCCCGCTTTGAATCCTAGTTCTCCAGCTTTGCGCGTCACTTCCTCAAAATTCTTCTCTCCGGTCTGGTGGATTATTTGATATTTTTTAATTATTTTCGGTAAAATATCCAAAATCTTTTCATTAATGTTTTTGGCACCTTGGGATCCGCCATAAACAAAAATAATTTTTTTGGAATTAGTTAATCCCAATTTTTCTCTAATCCGTTGCGCATTGCCTTGAAGAATATCTTCTCGAATAGGATTGCCGGTTAAAACCACCTGCTCAGCCGGAAATTCTTTTTCTGCTTCGGGATAAGAAACCGCCACTCGTTGGGAAAATTTTCCAATAAAACTGTTGGCCACTCCTGGAATACTATCAGACTCGTGAGTTAAAATAGGAATGCGGTAAATCCATCCCGCCAAAACTACTGGAATGGAAGCATAACCGCCCTTGGAAAAAATCGCATCCGGCATATAACGTAAAAGCAACCACAGCGCCTGAATAAATCCAATCGGTAGTTTTACAAAATCAATAAAATAAAGCCAAGAAAAATAGCGACGCACTTTTCCGGCCATAATGTTTTTAGTTGGAATTCCTTCTTTCCCAAAAACTTCTTCTTCCAATTTACCTTTCGGTCCAATAAATAAAAACTGAACCTCTGGTTTTTTGGCTTTGATTTTTTTAGCTACGGCTATTAGTGGAAAAATATGACCACCAGTTCCGCCTCCAGTTAAAACAATTTTCATATACTTATATTCTAATCTATTCTGACACTTTTTGAAATGTTTAGCAAAATACCGATTCCAGCCATCAAAAAAACCATAGAAGTTCCTCCATAACTAATGAAAGGCAAGGGAATTCCTGTGAGAGGAATCAGCCCGGAAATGGCAGCAATATTAATAAATGACTGGAAAAAAATCCAAGCCGTAATACCCACTGCTAAAAGCTTAGAAAATTCATCGGGAGAATTTTTAGCAATTTTTATGCCCCGAATAACGACAAAGGTTAACAGGGAAATTAAAAATAAACAACCAATTAGACCCAATTCTTCTCCGATGATGGCAAAAATAGAATCGCCTACCGGTTCAGGTAGATAATTAAATTTTTGTCGGCTATGTCCTAGGCCTACTCCAAAAATTCCGCCAGAACCAATAGCTAATAAAGCTTGATTGATTTGATAGCCAATTCCCCGCGGATCCAGTTCTGGATGCAAAAAAACCAGCAAGCGATTCATTCGATAGGCTTCCAATTTGATTAAAATTATTAAAGAAGCTACACCGCCACCCAAAATAAGAAAAATATGGGAAAGCTTGGAGCCGGAAACAAAAAAAATCGACATCGCAATTAAAATTACCACTCCTAAAGTTCCAATGTCCGGCTGTTTGATTAAAAGAAAGCTAATCAAGGAAATAATGGCCACGAAAGGGGCTAATCCTTCAAAAAAATCCCTGATTCTTTCCTTTCTTCCTACTAGCCAAGCAGCTAGATAAATTATCAAAGAAAATTTGAGCGCTTCCGAAGGTTGGAAATTAATCGGTCCGATTTTTATCCAGCGACTAGCGCCATAAATTTTAGTCCCAATACCTGGAATAAAAACCAACACCAATAAAACCAAACTACCCAGAAAAAGTGGAAAGGATATTTTTTTCCAAAAACCATAATCTACTTTTTGGAAAAAATAGAGTGCCACTAAACCAATACCAAATCCAAATAACTGACGTTTAAAAAAGAAGTAGGGATCGTCAAATCTTATTTGTGAATAGGAAATTCCAGCCGAAGCAATCATGACCAATCCAAAAACAAAAAGGGCTAAGGCTACCCAAAGAAGTTTTTTATCAATTTTTGAATCGGTTTTACTCATTGTTTACTTCATTTTTTGAGAATTTTTTTCTCTCCACTTTTTTATTTCTTCATGATGGCCTTGCAATAAAATTTTGGGAACGGACCATTTTTGAAAAGTTTCCGGTTTAGTATATTGCGGGTGTTCGCAAATTTTTTCGAAATTTTTAATTTCGCTAGAAAATTTAGCGTCCGCCGAATGGCGGACCCCCATACTGAAGCTTTCTTCCTCTAAAGATTGCTTATTTCCCAAAACCCCTGGAATTAACCTAGCAATTGAATCCACCACTATCATAGCTGGAATCTCTCCGCCGGTTAAAACATAATTGCCGATAGAAATTTCTTCGTCCGCAATATATTGAACAACTCTTTCGTCTACTCCTTCGTAGCGTCCACAAATTAAAATTAACTTATCGTATTTTGAAAGCCTCTGCGCTTCTTTTTGAGTATATTTTTTTCCTTTGGCAGAAAATAAAATGGTTCTGACTTTTATTTTTTTACTTTTATCTTTTGACTTTAAAAATTGAACACATCGATAAATCGGTTCAACTTTTAATACCATTCCCGCTCCACCCCCATAAGGCGTATCATCCACTGTTTTATGTTTATCTGTAGCATAATCTCGAAGATTATGCGTTTCAATTTTAATAATCTCCTTTTCTTGAGCTCGTTTAAGAATAGACTCTGAAAAATAAGAATCAAACATTCTGGGAAATATTGTAATGATGTCGAATTTCATATTTCTAATTTATATCATGGCCCCAACATAAAGTCGGGGTGCTCACTTTTACAACCTCGCTTCGCTCAGGTAAAACTGCCAGAAATTTTGTGATAATATAAAACCTTATATTTTTAATCATATCATATCACTTCCAAACAAAAAAGGTTCCAAAAAAAGAAACCTTTTCTGCTAGCGAGCTCCTCTGCGGAGCTAAAAGTGCTAATATTTTCTAAACTTCAATGCCGCCTACGACATCGTCAATGCTTTTTTGAGCTCGCGGTTTTCTTTCACTTCCTTCTGGCTCATTAATTTTCAGATTAACTCTGGCATTGTTTTTGGCTCCAATTACTCTTAAAAGAGTTCTAAGAGCTTTGGCAGTCGCTCCTTCACGACCAATTATCATTCCCATATCTTCAGGACTTACATCCAACGTTATAAGAACTCCCATTTCATCGATTTTTCGATCGATTTTTACGGAATCAGGATTGTTAACTATGCTTTTTACCACATATTCAACGAAATCCTTATCCCTTACAGGTTCAGTCATTTTCGTGATTCTATTATTATATTTTAAGCAAGGGTTTTTCATGGAAGATCGACCGTCTGTCCCTGTTTCACCGCAAATGGCGAAAATTCTTAACCTTGCCTTCATTATTTATTATTATGTGCTATAAAATTGAGTTTGTCAAATTAAAATTTCGAATATTATAAGCTATTTAATTTTCCCTGCATTTTTCGGATCATAGAGGAAGATTTCTAACAGCTTCGCCTATGACTTCCAGTCTTCGAAGAGTTGCGTCTTGTTTCTATCTTTTCAATATTTTCCAAAATATGCTCGAGAAAAATTTTATGATCTTTTTTTACTTTCATATATTACTTTTTGATCTTTTAAAATTATGTTTTTCAGAAGCGGGTGAATGCCTCCATACGAAATAACATCTACATCTCTACTAAGCCTGTCTTGTAATTCAAGTTTAAGATCAACAAGATCGAGCAAACTCTTGCTTTTAGCAAGTTTCACTAAAATATCAACGTCGCTATTTTTTGTTTCTTCCCCTCTTGCGAACGAGCCAAAAACAGCCGCTTTGAGAACTCCTTGGCGCCTGAGAATGGGCGTTATTTTCTTTTTGATAGTTTCTACTGTCATGTCTAAATCATAGCAAAAAAAGCTAAAATTGGCAACTTACGAATTTTGATTTTGTATTTGAAATTTATCCATTTAACTATTTTTTGGAGCATATGGTTAAAATTTATTGATTGGAAAATATTTTTTAGCGTTTTTTTGGATTATTTTTTGTGAATTAATTAAAATTAATACATTAAAATCCAAAAGTTTTACAGCCGGATACTCCGGTAAAATCAATAGGTGTTATTCCATACCACCCAGACACATTGCTATTATTACCACAAACAATTATCCCATTACCACTAACACTACAGCATAATAAGAACCTGCGCTGCTTCCCCATCCTCCACAACCATTTCCGCAATAAACAAATGTTGTGTCGGAAATATTAGGAAGTGCTCCTCCAGAACCATCAGCGCAAATAGTTGTTCCTTCGGTTCCATCGGTTGGTGGAGCGTTGAGAGAGCTTCCGCTGATTATACACATATCAGCCTGCGATTTTATAGATTGCATAGCAGATAACGCTTTGGCCTGTTTGGATTTTGTCCTCGCTCCGTTCAAACTCACCAAAACAATAGATGCTAAAATTCCAATGATGGCAATGACAATTAGAAGTTCGATCAGTGTGAACCCCCCCCCACTTGAATTTATTTTTGTTTTGTTCATAATTTACACATTAGCTAAGTTTAATATATCGTCTATTTTTTTTATTATATAATATTCCATAAAAATGAAAACTTTAAAAGATTTATTTACCCATTCCTATTATGCCGATAATTACCCCGAGAATGGCTGTTACAGCTGTGAAAATCCAGGCTCTCATGGTCACCTTTGTTTCTGGCCAGCCTTTGGCTTCAAAATGATGATGTAAAGGCGCCGCTAAAAAAACTTTTCTTCCAAATAATCTTTTACTGGTTAATTGAATAACTACACTGCCTGATTCTAAAATATAAATAAAAACAATTAAAAATAAAATCAAATCAGAATTGGTCAACATAGCCATCACTCCCAAAGTGGTTCCTAGTGATATGGCTCCGGTATCTCCCATAATAAAACGGGCTGGGTAAATATTAAACCAAAGAAAAGCCAGAAGTGCACCAGCGATAGCCGCTGAAAAAGAAGCTAAGTCCATCTTATTTTGAAAAACAGAAATTATCGCAAAAGCCGAAAAGCCAAAGAGAAGTACTCCAGCATTTAATCCATCTAGTCCGTCAGTTTCATTAGAAGATATGGCACTAAAAAGAATAATAAAAATAAATACTACCACATACCAAATACCGATGGAAAAATCACCTACAGCTGGAACATGAATTTGATCCCAGCCTAATTTATCATAGAACCACCAAGCGCCGGTTCCAGCAATGGCAAAGAGCCACCAAAATCTCATAGCAAATTTCATCCCTCCTCCTTTATTTTTTCCCCAACCGCGAATACTCATATAGTCATCCAATAATCCCAATATCCCGGCCGTTATTAAAATAAATAAAGGTAGCCAGGTTTGCGAACGATTAAGAAAATCCAATCTCGCAATAAAATTAATATTCAAGGATTGCGCAATCCAAGGAAAAATATAATGAGAGGCCAAAATTAAAATCGCTACCGAAAACCAAACCAACACACCTCCCATAGTGGGTGTTCCGGCTTTTTCGGCGTGTAATTTATTTATGAAAGTAAGATCTTTGCCATCTACTGATTTACTTTTTATTTTTATTCCGATTTTATATTTATACAAAATTTTAGTCCATAGCGGAGTCAAAAGAAAAGCTAAAACAAAAGCCAAAAAACTGGTCGTTAAAACCTTCATAATATTAATCACTTCGGGAATAGTTTGTATTTGAGCAATTTGCATAAAGATAATTTTCCTCTTATATTATATCAGATTAAAATTTATTTCTAAACTATATTTTTAATCTAAATTTATAAATTATAGCTATTAATCAAACGTATATTTACACCCTGTAGAATTTCCTAAATTACTCCAAAATTGCCCTGGAGAACAATTTTGATCTTTACCTTCTAAAACCCAAAATATACTTGTTTTTTCGCCTAAAACGAGAGGTTGACCATAAAAATATCCAGAACTACCACGATTACTATCTGGGGGATCTATCGGAAGAGCTGAAACATAAGGTAATATATAATTACTCGCAAATATGCCCCCATCATCAGTGTAGGTGCTAGAAGTCGAATTACAAAATTTACTAACACATCTCCACTTAGTATCTCCGGTTTTAGGATAATTACCATTATAACTATTAATGGCTTCCATAGCTTTAATTAAAGATGCCACATCTTGTTTTCTACCAGCATTTCTAGCCTTACCCTTAGCACTGCTTAATATAACTAAAACTACTGACGCCAAAATCCCAATAATCGCAATAACTATCAAAAGTTCAATCAATGTGAAACCCTGTTTTTTTGAAAGATAAACTTTTTTGGTCTGCATTTTATTTTAAACTTTTTTATTTTGTGTTTTTTGTTTCCAACTTTTCAATTCCCTACTTCCATTCATACGCTTCGAAAGCCCAATTGACCAGCGTGCGCATATCTTCCCAACGTTTTTCATCATCCAAAAGCACTGCCACAATACGATGACCCTCTGGATCTTTAGCCGCAGCCAAAAGAGATTTTCCGGCCATCGGAGTAAAACCAGTTTTTCCTCCAATAAATTTCGAATCTTCCCCCACTAAAATATCCGTATTGACCAATTCATGCATATAGGTTCCATCAGCAGAATAAAATTTTCCGTCAGGAATACGCATAATTTCCCAAATTAAATCATATTTTAGAGAATAAGCTCCAATGCGAGCAATATCATAAGCTGAAGAATAACATTGATCTTCCTGCCCATCTATTTCTAATCCTGAAGCGGTGCAAAAATGAGTATCCTTCAATCCAAGACTTTTTGCTTTTTCATTCATCTCTTTAACAAATTTTTCTTCATTTCCAGAAATATTATAGGCCAATGAATAAGCGGCGTCATTAGCACTATTCATTAGCATTACTCTTAAGAGATTAATGGCTTTTACTTTTTCCCCAGTGTAAAGACGATTACTTGGGCAAACTCCTGATGTCGGACAGCCGACCACTGTGCCAGGAAGAAGTGATGCTTCACGAGGAATAGTGACAATATTTGTTTCTAGATTTTGAATATTTTCAACAGCTAAAATAGCTGTCATTAATTTAGTCAGAGAAGCAATTTGAGTTTTTTTCCGTCCGTTATCATAATAAAGAATAGTTCCAGAATCAACATCAATAGCGACTGACGATCCGGCCCAAATTTTTTGATCATAATAATCTTTACTTCGGGTTGGGACAACTCCGGAAGCCACCGCACGATCAATAGGAAATAAATTATATTTATTTAAATCAATAAAATCATTTTCACCCTCTTGTCCCTTATTTTCTCTAACAATATTTATTTTTTCTTTTCCTTTTCCCAACCAACCAAAATTACTAAAGATAACCCAAATAGGAATAAGAAAAAAAATAGTTAATTTTATAATTTTTTTGATCATAATAAATTCATCAGGCAATCACACTTTTAATTCTTGGATCTTTTGAAAGATTTTCAAAATCCGGGAGATTTTCCACTTTTTCCATTCCTAATCTTTTCAAAAATTCAAAAGAAATTTTATAAAGATACCCTCGCCCATCTTTAGGATTTTCCATCCGATCAACCAATCCACGCATCAAAAGCGAACGAACAATAAAACTACAATTAACTCCACGAATAGCCTCCACTTCAATTCGAGAAATCGGACCACGATAGGCAATAATTGAGAGCACTTCTAGCGAAGCTCGACTCAAGCCTTCCTGAATTTCACTTTTTACCAGTTGATCCACATATTGAGCATTTTCCGGAGTAGTAGCCAATTGCAATTCATCCTCTTTCCTGATAATAATCATCCCCTTATTTCTTCCAGAATACTCGGTTTGAAGAAGCATGACTAAATTTTCCGTCTCTGGCTTAGATATACCTAAAATTTTGGCTATTCGGGAAATTTTCATCGGCGTCCCACTGACAAGAAGCAAACTTTCAATGGCTGATTTTATTTTTTCCTGTTCCATAATATATGCTAAATTTCGCCTCGAATGGCACTTCTAGTTTTTAATTTTATTTCCTTAAATAAATCTTTTTGTTCCACTTCAACAATTCTTTGCTTAATCATTTCCAACATAGCCAGAAAGGAAATTATGATATCTACTTTATCCTGAGCTTTGGCAGTTAATTCCGAAAATGATGTTTCAATCCTATGGAGGATGGTGTCTTGCAGTTCATTTATTTTTTCTTCCAAGGTTACAACTTCTCTGACTATTTCTTCTTCCAATTTTTCCATCAAAGGAATTTCAGCCAACACCAATTGAAAAAACTTTTTTAAATCAAAGGCATTGATATTCTTGGGTGGGAAAAACACTGCTTTCACTCCAAAAAAACTTTCCCGAGAATAGGCTATCCTCCCTTGACCGGCTATTTTTCCTATTTTTTCCGAAGCCAATTTGAAACGACGATACTCTTCCAATTGATAGGTTAGATCTTTTATTTCATCCTTTTCTTCTTCCGTAAACTGGAACATAGGCAAAATAGCTCTGGACTTAATCAAAATTAATTTGGAAGCAATGGACAAAAAGTCAGCTAAATTTTCTAAATTAATTTTTTCATTATTTTTTATGAAATCAAGGTACTGATCAGAGACATGCGCTAAACTTAATTCGGTAATGACCATCTTTTCATTCTCAATCAACTCAAGAAGCAATTCCAGAGGTCCCTCGAATTTTTCATTTTTATATCGATACTTCATTATTTTTTCGCCATACTAAAACTTTCTCTTTTCGGATTTTCATTTTTCAGATATTGAGATATGTTTATTCTTAGCGACATTTCATATTCGCCCGAACCGACATAAATTTTTTTATTTTTTTCCAAAAGCTTATCCATAAAAATTTCTAACTTCAAAAAATCTCCGAACGGTGCGGTGGCACCAACTTTTCCGGGGATATTTTTTTTCATCCAAACTTCTTTGGCAAAATCAATTTTTTTGCAATTTTTTTCTCCTTTTTTCTTTCTGTCTACATTTATAATTTTCAACAATTTTTTCTTGTCTAAATTTTTGTTGGCTGGAATCAACGCCAAAATATAATCATTATCCGCTTTTATTACTAGGGATTTTCCTACTTCTTTTGGCTCCACTTTTTCTGTTTGAGAAGTATCCCAAGCCGTATAGGTGGTTCGGTGCTCAATAATATCAACTTTATATTTTTTCTCCGCTAAATAGGCGGATAATCTTTTTGAAATTTCCATATAATTGCCTTATCTCCAAACGTTTTTGCGTAAGTGATAAGTTATATAATTTAAAAAATAACCAGGTTTTACTTTACCCAGTATAGCATAGGTTTATTTTTTTATCCACCCTGCAGTTAAGCCCTTCTTAACTCTTTTTCGCTTTTATTGTCACGTAGTTTAAGCGCTGGAAAAAGAGCCGAAAGAACGATAATAGTTACCAAAATAAAAGCAGCTTTGAGAGGCATAAAAAGTATAATGATTGAAGATATTCCAGTCGCCAAAATATAGGCCACCGGCTTGGATGTTCGAAAAAAATCAATAACATCAACATCATATACATCAATTTTTTTATAAAAATAGGAATCGCGCAGAATTTCAATTAATGCTGCTCCAATACGAGTAATGAAAAGCACTGAAACCCAAAGCACTATATTTAGCGAGGATATGAAATAGATACTTAGAGTAGCCAATCCCATAAGAATTATAGAAAATATTAGAAGCTCTTTTTCTCCAGATTCTTTATCCGCATAAATTCCGGCTGGATATTGAAAAAGGACAAAAGGCAAAAGCATAATAGTAAAAATCAATCCAATTTGACTCCACTCAAACCCAATAGCTCGGAGATGCAGTGGAGTATAAATAACCATCAAGGCATAAAAAAAATCTAAAACAAAAGCAATATAATAAATTCTCATGATATTTTTTTTGTGAAAAACTTTTCTGATTATTCCTATTATTTTCAAAGTTCGATGAAAATTATCATTTACTTTTCTGATGGTTAATAAAGCAAAAACAAAAATCAGAGAATTATAAATTAAAAGAAAACAAAAAATTCCGTAAAAATTAAATTTTTCAAGAAGCAGGGCAGATAGCATCGGGCCGAATAAAAAACCGAGATTAAAAAGCGTTAAGAAAAGTCCCCTTATCCTTCCCGAAACTTTATCAGCTGAAAACGATTCTAAAATAATATCCATACTCACCGCTTGAGTAGAAGTGGCTAAAATATAAAGAATGACTAGCGGTACTGCAAACCAGGATGGCTCCACTAAAACCAACGAGGTTATAATTATAATTTTAAAGAGAATGGCAAAATGGAGAAGATTAGCTTTACCGCTTATTTTTATAAACTTATGTAGATTTAAAAAAAGAAAAAACACCAAGACATAGGCTATGGTGTAAAATATTCCTACATTTTCTGTTCCAGTCGCTAAAGAAAAATAAGAGGACATAACATAAATAAATACCGCCTCTGAAAAACCCAATAGAAAAGCGATAAAACTAATCAGTTTTACTTTCTTTTTATTTAAATTTTCTTCATGGCTGGAATAAATTTTTTTCATTTTTGTTTTTGTTTTTATTCTAATGATAGTTAGGGAGTTAATCTTTTCACATCCCGTGGATAAAGGATAGCTTCTTTGATATTACCCAAGCCGAGAATTTTTTGAACGATTCTTTCCGATCCCAATCCCCAACCGCCGTGCGGAGGTATACCAAATTTAAAAATATCCAGATAATCTTTAAACTGTTCCGGTTTCATTTTTCGCTTTTTGATATTTTCCACCAATTGATTATAGTCATGGATTCTTTGTCCACCACTGGCAATTTCCAAACCACGGAAAAGAAGATCAAATGTTTCGGTAAATTCAGGATCTTTTCCTGGCATTGAATAAAAGGGTCGCAAGGCTGTTGGATAATTAGTCAGAAAAATAAAATCACTACTATGTTTTTTCTTTGCCCATTCACAAATCATCCTTTCGCCTTCTGCATCAATGTCCAGATTTTCCAATTTCTTTCCAAATTCTTTTTCCAAAATTTCCGCCGCTTCAACTAGCGTAATGCGAGGAATAGGTTTTGATTCATCAATAACAACATCGTATTTTTTTAATTCTTCTTGGCAATTTTTTGATATTGAATCCATACAAGAAAGAACCACCTTCTCAAGCTCATCCATCACATCTTGAAAACTTTTAATAAAACCGACTTCTCCATCCAGACCAATATATTCATTAACGTGGCGAGTAGTGTAGTGTGGCTCCGCCCGAAAAACCGATCCTATTTCAAAAACTCTTTCAAAAAAACTCACTCCAGCTTGCTTGTAAAATTGCGGGCTCTGAGCTAAACAGGCTTCCCGATCAAAATATTTTATTTTGAAAAAATTGGCGCCTCCTTCTGTAGCTGAACTGAGAATTTTTGGTGTTTTAATTTCCACATATCCTTCTTTCCTCATTACTTCATCATATGCACTCAGGAGCTCTGAATAGATTTTAAAAATTGATTTTATTTTTTCATTTCGTAATGCCAAGGTTCGATTATCTAAAAGTGTTTCCAACTTTAAATCTAAACTTTCTTGCGACACGTCTATCGCCAACTCACCCTCTGGTTTAGAAATAATATTTACTTTTTTTGCTTCCAACTCCACGCCTCCGGTGGAAGAATCTTGATTAACTGCACTGGCCGGACGAGCCTTCACCAGTCCTTCTATTTCAACCACAAATTCACTGCGCAATTTTTTAGCCGTTTCATAAGCTTCTTTGGAATCTGGAATAACCACGGTTTGCATAATGCCAGTGCGATCGCGCAAATCAATGAAAATTAATTTCCCATGATCTCTTCGAATGTTAACCCAGCCAGAAAGAGAAACAGTTTTTCCTACCAGTTTTGGGGTTTCGCCTATTAATGTTCGTTCCATAAATTAAAAATCAGTTACTTTTTTTGTGAATTATTTTTTGATTAATGTGGAAGCTTTCTTGGAAAGTTCACTTGGAATAATTTGAGTCTTTAAAATAAATTCGCTGATGCCTAAGGCTTTTACTTTTTTCACATCCTCATCTTCCACGGAGGCTGAAAGAATGATAATTGGTTTATTTTTAGTTTTTTCTTCTAATTTAAGCTTGCTCACAATTTCCAATCCAGTCATCGCTGGTATAAACATATCAATAATAAATAAATCATAATCGCCATCAAGAGCCTCCTTTAATCCCCAGGCTCCATTTTCAGCGAAAACCACTTCAAATCCGTCTTGTTTCAATTTTTCTCCAAACATTTCCGTAAAAATTTTTTCATCTTCTACCATCAAAATTTTTCCCTTTCCTCCATTGGAATCTTCCGAAATTTCTTTGTTATCAATTTTAGCCTCACTTTTCCTTTGTCCTTTTTTCTGACTAGCCAAACGCTTCACTTCTTCCACTAATTCTGTCGGCCCGTATTCCGCTTTGACCACATACCCATCTGCTCCGGCCTTCAAAGCCTTATCCATATTTTCTGCCTTGCTTAAATTAGTAAACATTATAATTTTAATATTCTGGTTATATTCTTTGCTTCTTAATTTTGCCGTAGTTTCAAAGCCATCCATTTTAGGCATCATTATATCCAAAAGAATGACATCTGTCTTACCCTCTTTGGCCATTTTTAAAACTTGCTCACCAAAAGAAGCCATCTGAACCGAAAAACCCGATTCAGAAAATTTCTTTTGATAAATTTCCGCGATCATTGGATCGTCTTCTACCACTATTATATTAATCATACTTTTATTTTTATAACCTCTTAATTATACAAAAAAGGCCTAACAATGGCAACTATCAGCTTCTTTTGCTATAAATTTTTTAAATTTTCCATAATTTCATCAATAATCCATCCGGGAGTGGAAGCTCCAGCTGTTATTCCAACTGTTTGGCAGTTTCTTAACCATTCCTTTTTTATTTGGCTAGCCCTTTCAATAAAATAGGCTTTGGGATTAATCCGTTTAGCAATTTCCCAAAGTCGAGTGGAATTAGCACTTTCTGGGGAACCAATAGCAATAATTACATCATTACTTTTGGCCATATTCTTTAATTCAGTCTGACGATTATGAGTAGTGGAGCAAATAGTATCCATTATCTCGGCTGATGGATATTGTTTTTTGACAAAATTATTAACATATTCCGTAAAATCCTGATCTTGCGTAGTTTGAGAAATAATGGAAATTTTTTTCTTAAGATTAAGTTTTAAGGTTTTTAAATCTTTTTTATTCTCTATTAAAATTGCCTGGCTATTAGTCCATTCGTTAATGCCTTTTGTTTCCTTGTGTTTTTTGTCTCCGATAATTATAATCTGTGCTTTGCGATCGGCAAAAATCTTGGCCAGTCGTTGTGCTTTCATTACTCTTGGACAAGTAGTATCAATCACGGAAATTTTTTTCTTTTTAGTTAGTTCATAAATTTCCGGTCCCATACCGTGAGCAGTAATTACCAAAGTCCCAACTTCTTTTTTGATGGAATCCAGAAGTTCATTTAAGTCTTCCGTTAAAGAAATTTTTCTGACTCCTAGTTTTTCGATTCGATCCACCACATCCTGATTGTGCACTAAGGAACCAAAAACAAAAATAGGTTTTTTGACCTTTTTGTCCTTGGAAGCTTTTTTGATAATTTCATAGGCCCGTTCCACTCCTTCGCAGAATCCGGCATATTGGCTCAAAGTTATTTTCATAGAAATAATCTAGCACAAAACCCATAAAAAACAAACTTGAATTTCCGTCCATTTCGACCAATATGACAGTCTAAAATGAAACAAAAACAAGCGTAAACCCCGACACATATCACTAAAATCTCCCCCGATAATTACACTCATACGGACGATCGTCAGTATAGGTGCAATCGTGTATATAATAATATTATGTTGTGTAAAATAACTTTAGAACATCTTCGCCAAATCTTCAATTTTCACAATCTGGCTTTCAGTTTCATTTCTCTTTTTAATTTCTACTCCTCCTTTTTCCAGAGATTTTTCGCTGATGATAACTCGATATGGAATACCGATTAAATCAGAGTCGGCAAATTTTTCTCCAGCCGAGGCTTCGCGATCATCAAACAACACCTCTACTCCTTTTTTAATTAAAGTGCTATATATTTCGTCAGAAATTTCATCAATTTTGAGATTTGATTTTTGACTTTTTATTTTGAGCAGGTGAACTGCGAACGGCGCCACGCTTTCTGGCCAAACAATTCCCTTCTCATCATGCCACACCTCCACTATTGTGCCCATCAAACGACTCAATCCAAGTCCGTAGCACCCCATAATTATAGTGATGTTTTCCCCTTTATCATCCTTGACTGTCAAATCAAACGGAGAGCTATATCTAGTCATTAATTTAAAGATATTGCCCACTTCAATAGCTTTTTCTTCTTTAAAATCAGTGCCTTTGCATTCTGGACATTCAGGAACTTCCGCTTTTATTTCTTTATTGATTGCCAGTTTGCATTTTTGGCAGATATAAATTATGTCTTCGCCGGCTTCGGTAGTCGTTTGAAATTCGTGGGAATATTTGGAAAAAGATCCTCCGGAAGCAAAAGTTAAATAGGTTTTTTCTTTTAATCCCACTCTTTCAAAAATTTTAAAGTAAGCATTTGTAGCTTTTTTGTAATATTCATCCAGATCTTTTTCGTTCAAATGAAAAGAATATAAATCCTTCATCAAAAATTCTCGCCCGCGCAAAATGCCTGATTTAGCTCTAAGCTCCATTCGAAATTTATTTTGGAATTGATAAGCGGCAAAAGGCAAATCTTTATATGATTGCACAAATTTTTTAGCTAACGGCACAATTACTTCTTCGTGAGTTGGCCCTAGCGCCATTTCTTTTCCGCTCGAGTCTTTTACTTTATACAAATCATCCATCGTATTCCAACGGCCGGTCTTTTCCCAATTTTCTTTTGGTTGAAGCGTCGGCATAAACATTTCCACTCCGCCGATTTCATTCATTTCTTCACGGATAATATTTTCTATTTTTTTCATTACCCGCAGTCCCAGAGGAAGAAAAGTATAAACTCCCGCCATTAATTTATCCACAAATCCCGCCCGAATCAAAAGCTGAGCATTGATACTTACTTCATCTTTGGAAATATTTTTGGTAGTTTTGGTAAAAAGTTTTGATTGTCGCATAAGTTTTTTAAACGCGCGACCCCGCCTTGGCGGAGCTTTGCATGGTTTCATAACCTCAGTTTAATACAAAATACTAATCTTGCCAAATAAAAATAGCCCTCAACATCATTAAGATGTGAGAGCTAATATTTCCGGGCTTATTTTTTATTGAACAAGTTACAATTTTTTTTCAACTGTTACGCTGATTCTGTTATTTTCGTTATGAAGTTGCAACAGATAGGTAACTTTTTACTAAATTCTAGGGGTGTTTGATAATTCAATGCTTGGTGGGGTCTATGAAAGTTGTATTCAATTAGCCATTCAGTTAATTTACGATTGAATACTTCTGGATCGGAATGGAAGTTGCCAAGTTGGATAAATTCTTCCTGTAAGGTGCGGTTGAATCTCTCATCGTTGGGATTATCTTTTAGTGTCCGGACTCTTGAATAGTATTGTTCAATTTGCAGTTTCTGGCAAGCGGATTTAAAATACTTTTCAAACTCTGTGCCGTTGTCATGGCCGACTCTCGGTATTTGGCCATCTAAAAGATAATACAATCGATATAGAAAATCCTCACCGTTTTTAGAACTTTTGTTTTTGTACATTCGGGCATAGGCTACTTTGCCATACTTATCCACAGCAGTGAAAATATATCTTTTTAATCCGTTCCAGTGTACCCTTTTGGGATCTTTGGATTTATCCTCCAAGCAATACAGACTATACAAATTATCCCTATCAAATTGAGCAAACCATTTGTAGAAAGTTTTCTTGGATACACCGTAATGGCGAGCTGTCTGGATAGCGGTATTGCCTTCATAGTAGTAAATGATCCAGTCCAGTCGAAGCCGAGCTTCACGGGATAGCTTAAGCTCTTTGGACACTCTCCGCCAGCGTTCATATTCTTCCAATAACTTGATAAGTTTGATCTTGAAAAAGGTGAATTTTGACTTATACATTATGATGAAATAATTAGGTAATTAATCCTGAATTTTAGCAAAATTTCTCAATTTTGCTAAATTCATAGTGTCACCTATGTATCTCATCTTGTTCATTTGTAATAGTTTTTGCCAAAAAACCCCTGTGCGTTTACACACAGGGGTCAATTGCTTTGTCAGAAGTTACTCTACAATTACAAATTTGTCTATTATTTCTTCCATGATTTTATTATATCAGATATTTTTCAAAAACTACCACCTCCGCGCGGAAAAGCAAGGTTTTTTTGTTACTGAAAGTGTTACTGAACACTTTACTGAACAATTATATCACAAAAAAGATCTTTTTGATCAAATAAAAACAGCCCTTATATTTGTGGCTGGTTGAGGTTTCCGTCCTTTCAAAAACGTCAATAGAAGCATCGCTAATTACACGAAACAAATTCGAGTTTATCAATCTTGCTCTTGTATCTTCCAATAAGTTCTCTTTGATCTTTATTAGCTCCCTTAATAGCAACTTTTATTATTTTCTTTTTTTCTCGAGCTGGCAAATCAAAGAATGTAACCTTTTTTTCTAATTTTTTCAAATATTTCGTTTATAGATGGATTTTCAATTGACATAAATTTTTTTATTACGTATCGATCTACGTAGATATGAACGTAGATACTTGTCCCGTCGATTATTAATTGACTGGGATCTACCGTTCATAGACATTTATTAATTATTCCCTAATTTTTTTAGCTATTTGCTCCATCTCCCATTCTTTATACTTTTTTGTCGGCCAGAAATTAGCCAAGCCGTCGTTAGCATACCGAGGAATCAGATGGATATGAAAATGCGGAACATCCATCCCGGCAACCGAAACGACAACATAATCCGCCACCATAGATTTCTTTATTTTTCGCATTAATTTTTTTGCACTAGTAAAAAGATAGGCAATCAGTTCGTCGGGCGCATTATCCATCATCTGATGATGCTCCTTAGGAATCAATAAAACATGACCGGGACTTACCGGATTAATATCCAAAAAAGCCAAAGATTTTTCGTCTTCATAAACCTTGGCAGCTGGCATTTCGCCCGAGACAATTTTACAAAAAATGCAATCATCCATAAATGTTTATTTACCGAAATCTAAGGCTGACGCTTTTCTTTTTGCTTTTTCGATGCTTCTTTTTGGCCATTTTCTTCTTTTTATACATATTTTTAAAAATAATTTATTATTTGGAATCTACTTCAATGGTTATTCTTTTTTCTGAACTCGGCACACGGCTTCCAAGAAAGGCTGGATGATATTCAATTTCCGCGTCTTCAATTTCTGAATAAATTGATAGGTACTCTGACAATTCTTTTTCATTTTTTCCAGCTACGCCTTTTTTCAAAATATCTAAATCAACATCTTCTCTCATACGTCCAGAAATATTAGCTTTAATAGAAAGGATGCCGGTTAAAAAATCCACTTCGGATTTACCAAATTCTATTTTCAAAGAATTGTCAGCAATAATTTCACTGCCTCCAGCAGCTTTCAAAAGATTTCGTGACGCAATTTTTTTGAAATCTTCTTCTCCAAAAACAATAGCGGAAACACTGGTTTTGCCAGTCAAGGTAAACTGTTTAACTGCCTCGCCTTCCGAATTAGAGACCACATAAGTTGAATCAGCCAAATTAATTGCATCTTCTAAAATAGTCATGCTTTCTCCAGCATCCTTTTTGATATTTTCCAAAGAACTGTTTTTTAGTTCTTGAGCAATTTCATTGCGCGCCGCCGTTATATCGCTTTCAGAAATTACAATTACTTCGTTTCCATTCTTACCTCCGCCGGTCATTTCCTTTGAAGATTTAGCATAAATCTTGGCATATTTTTCTGATCCACTTCCTTGAAATCCCGGAATCGAAAAAGTTGTTGCACCAATATTAAATTCCTCTCCAGACGAATCAGCCATCACTTCTGCTTCAATGGCTCCTGGTTTTGTTTCTTCACCTACTTTAGTCATTCCAGGAATAGTTACGCCCTTAATCAAGCGGAATAATTTGTTATCGCTTGAAAGCAATCGCGTAGTCGTCACCAGAGGCTGACTCTCCGAAGAATATTCGTTATAGAGAGTAACTGTGCCGTGGGCTTTTTGGGAAGATGATCCACTTTTTCCAGTAGCATTAAATGTCTTAGACACCTCTTCTTCACGAACAATCAGCTTGGCTGGAATAAGGCCTTCTTGAAAATTAGTTTCAGAAAGACTTGTGTCCCCCTTAATATCCACATCTATAGATTGAACCTTAGTTTTAACAAAAATTTTAATTTTGGCTGTTGGCAAAAACATATACGCTGCCGCCAAAGCAATAACCAAAACAGCTAAAATACCAAACCAAACGAGGGCTTTCCATGATTTTTTTGACACTGAAAATTCTTTTTCTGGTTTTTCTAAATTATTTTTATTATTATAATATTTTTCTAATTTATTCACTCTGGATTGAGACCTTGAATTATCTTCCTCTACTACCCCCATTTGAAAAATTTTTCTTTTTTCTGATTTCTTTTTTATTTTATTATCTTTTAAATTTATTTCTAATCCCATCCCCTTTTGAGTAATGTCCATTTTTTTAATCATTTCATCAGAATCAAATTCTTTTTTTATATTTTTATCTGAACAAAAAGAAAAACGACTTTTCTTTTTTTCCAAAGAAATTCCAGCTTCAGCTACTAATTCCGTATTAATTAATTTTTCAGGAGATTTTTTATCAAGATCATTTTCTGGATTACTAAAATTTTGTTGGATCTTGTGAGTTTCTTTTTCCACGAAAAACTCTTGCGATCCAATATTTTCTAATCTATTTTTTCCTTTAAGTTGTGTTTCCAATTCCATACCTATAGAATCTGTTTCAGGTTGCTCAAAATTAAAATCAACTTCTTTACCGGAAACATTCTCTAATTTTTGTTCCGTTTCAATTCCGGCTTTTTCCACTAATAATTTTCCTAGCTTATCTTGAGTGGCGATAACAATTTCTTTTTTTAATCTTTCGGCTTCCTTTTTCAATAATTTTAAATTCACAATACTCTGAATCAACATAGCTCTTTTGGGAACTACAATTACCACTTCTTTAGCGCTAGCGTTTCTAAGACCGTCTACTATGGAAGTTATTTCTTCGTCTATATCAATGTAGATTGTTTTATGCATATTATTTTTGAATCATTTTTACGGCTCTCCTTAAAATCCCGGCCATCACTTTTTCTTCACCCGCCAAATCCAACGCCAGGTTAGCCAATCCCATCGGAGTAATGTCCTGTGGATCTCTAAGCTCTCCGGTTTCATCATAAATTTTAATCACATCTCTCGGCTGCAGAAAACTGACTTGAGGCACTCTAGCCAAAGGTAATTTTTTGGCCCAGCCAGAAGAAGTTAATACTTTTTTTATTCCCGGCAAACCGGAACCTCCTCCGCAAAGAAAAAATTTATGAGGAATTAAATCAGCATCGGAAAATTCTTCCAATGAAAGTTCCACTAAACTCAACCACACATCACAATCACCTTCCATAATTTTTTCAATTTTGTGACTCACATCACGCCCCAGTTCTCCCTCAGCATATTTAATTTTCAAAATTTCCGCTTCTTCAAAAGCTACTCCTAATTCTTGAGCCAACCTTTTAGTGAAAGCTCTGCCTCCTAAAGCAAACATTTTTGTTCCCTCTAATCCTCCATTTCTGACTACTGCAATATCGGTCGTGCCTCCTCCTATATCTATAAACACCGCGTTAAAATCAATGGCGTCTTCAATCCCCATTGAACGAGCTACCGCGTAAGGTTCGGCTGCAATGCTCAATAAAGTTAATTTTAATTCATCAGCAATTGATTGTAGTGCTCCCAAATGAATCATAGGAGCATAGGCGTTAAAAACTGCGATTGAAACATCTTTGCCCTGAAAACCAATTGGATTAGTCACTCGATATCCGTCAATTCTCACATCCACAATGGCGGCATTAATTAATTTAACTTCAATTTCACTATGTCCAGTTTCCCAAGCCAATTGTTGCCGAATCCTGTCAAAAGCTTTCCATTGAACTTTTTGAATAATATTTTTTAGTTCCGGAAGATCAATGCGAATTTCTGATCGAATTCTTTCATAATGAACAGTAGTGGTCGTTCCTTTTACTAATTCTCCGGCAATACCAATAATGGCTTTGTGCACTTTTTTCACGCCGGCCATTTTTTTGGATACCTCTATCGCAATTCTAGCACTTTCAATCACTCCAGCAATATCGGAAACCGCTCCGCTTTGCATATTACCTATTTTTTGCCTGACTTTTCCAACCCCTTTAACTATCCCGTTACCAGTTTCCTTATCGATTTGAAAAACCAAAGCCTTGATGACTTCCGTTCCAATATCCAACGAGAGTAAATAATCCGAAGATGATTTTCCCAAGCCCAAAATTTTGGAAAAAATTCCCATAACTAATAATTTTTATTTCTCTTTTCGCTCTTATTATACGATAAAGCGCCTTTAATGACAAACCAAAAAGAAGTATAAATTATTCTAGAATAGCTTTTATTCTTCTAACCCCCGCTGAAGAAGCTTCTTCTTTTATAATTTTAAATTTTCCTAATTCACTTATATTTTTCACATGCGGACCTCCACAAAGCTCAACACTAAAATCTTGCCCTGATCCTGCCGAAGGGTCACCGATTTTGTAAACCTTTACTGTATCGCCATATTTGGATGGATCAAAAGAAATCTTGGCTGTTTTTAAGGCTTCCTCTTTGGACATTTCCTGCATTTCTAATGGAATCTTTTCTTGGATTTTTTCATTGACTAAATTTTCAATAGTTTTCAATTGTTCTTCAGTTAATTTTTGTGGGTAGTTGAAATCAAAACGCAATCTTTCCGCATTGATATTACTACCTTTCTGATAAATTTCCGGACTCAAAGTTTGACGCAAAGCGGCTAAGAGCAAATGGGTAGCCGTGTGCAGTCTAGTCGTATTCTCATCTTGCGATTGCAATCCTCCTTTGAATTGTCCAGCCGAAGCAGTGCGGGAAAGATTTTTATGCTTTTTAAATTCTTCTTCAAATTCTTGTTTATTTATTTTTATTCCTTTTTCCAGGGCCAATTCTTCAGTCATTTCCAGCGGAAAACCAAATGTTTGATATAAATTAAAAGCATCGGTTCCAGAAACATTCTCCATTTTTTCAAATTCTTTTAATCCATTCTCTAAAGTTTCTTTAAAATTATTTTCTTCTTTATCCAATTCTTCAAAAATTTTAGTGTTTTCTAAATCAGAATAAGTATCTTTGTATATTTCAACAACTACTTCACTGATTTTTTTTGTGAAATTTTCCTGAATACCAATTTGTTTTCCATATCTCACCGCTCGACGAATAAGTCGACGCAACACATAACCCCGTCCGACATTGAGAGGTTCCACACCATCCGCAATCATAAAAGTCGCTGCTTGAATATGATCGGCAATAATTCTCATTGAACGCATAACTTCAACCCAGCAATCCGGCATAACTTCAAACCCTAAATCTCCCTTGCTAAATTTATATTTTTTGTTGGAAAGTTCTTCAATCTTTGAAATCACCGGAGCAAATAATTCTGTTTCGTAGTTATCATCTAGCCCATTGACTGCTGTCAAGACTCGGATAAGTCCCATCCCGGTGTCTACATTTTTTTGCTTCAATGGTTCATATTTTCCTTCTGCGGTTTTGTCATATTCCATAAAAACATCATTCCAAATTTCCACCCATCCCAAGGACTCGGGATCATCCTCAAAGCTTTCTGGCACTTCACTTTCCTTGCCAACCCAATAAAACATTTCTGTGTCCGGTCCGCAGGGTCCAATTTCCATTCCCCACCAATTATTTTTTTTCGGCAATTTAGCAATTCTTTTTTCCGAAATGCCTAAACTTTTCCAAATATTGAAAGCTTCTTCATCAAATGGCGCGTCTTCATCTCCAGCGAAAACCGAAATGGCTAAACGATTTTTATCCAACCCTAACCATTTTTTGTCTATTAAAAATTCATAACTCATTTCAATAGCTTCTTCTTTGAAATAATCGCCAAAAGACCAATTACCTGCCATTTCAAAAAAAGTATGGTGCGTAGCATCGCCCACTTCATCAATATCGCTTGTGCGAACGCATTTTTGGATATTAACCACTCTTTTGCCTCCAGGATGAGATTCACCCGTTAGATATGGCACCAGGGGATGCATTCCAGCGGTTGTAAAAAGCACTGAAGGATCATTTTCGGGAACCAAAGAAGCTGAGGGAATAATCGTATGCCCTTTTTCCTTGAAAAATTCTAAATATTTTTGGCGGAGTTCGTTAGCGATCATAATAATATAATACCAAAATAATCAACTTTAATCAAAACTTTATCATAATGGTGCGACCGCATTATTATGATAAATATTGGAAAAATTTTGATATGCCAATTTTTATAAAACAAAACTCTTCCAACATAAAGTCAGAAGAGAAATGAAAAGATTTGCGGGAGACAAACACCCAGCGATTGTCAGGATTCCACCTATCCTCAAGTTTGTATTTCTTTTCCTTTGTCTCCTGCACATTCTCGCCTCCTATTCTTAGCGTAGCGATTCCATTTTCAAGTTTAGATATAATTTTTTTTAGTTTTTCTTTTTCGTTTTCGTCCGCGACTTCCATTTGGCTTTTAAGTTCCACAAGTTTTTCGTTGATTTCTTTTTTGTTCTTTCCTGCCGATACGATTGATTCTTTCTTGCTGATACTCACACTCTTAGCAAAGCCTAGTGATACTGATGTAATTTCGGTTAATTCACTTATTTTTAAATCAGCCACAATTTTTAATTAAATATTTAATTATTGCCACCTAGTATTTATAGTTCCAATTATTTTTTTAAATCCAGACCATAATTCCACTAAAATATTATCTCCTGTTTCTTGAAGCAAATCATCGCCAGTTTCTTGAACAAGATTAGCCGCTTCACTCGCAGACGAAATTCCTGCGAGTTTATTCCACCCAGTATCCACTCCCGATGGTTTTGACCAAATTGTCATTTTATTTTATCTATAAATTGTTTAATGCCTTCTAGTTTTTTATCCGCTTCTTTTTCTTTGGTTAAAACTGCTGTTTCCCTTTCTGATAATTCAGTCAGTTTCAGAGCGATTTCTTTTTCTTTTTTTTCAATGGATACTTTTTCTAGCAAGCAATTTCAGGAACCATCAAAATTGGACATAATGTCAAACCAATTAGGTCAACCAAGCAAAAGTTTTTCTCAAAAGAAATTAGAAATTCCTAAATTTAAATTCTCACCACCGGAATATATCGCCGGTAAATATGGGAAAACTCAGGAAGAAATAAATTTAGCAAAACCATCAGTTAAAGAAATTGTTTCGGCGCTTTCAAAATATCCAGCCAACATAGCCTATGGACTTTTAGATTTATTTATCCCAGAATCTGAAAAAAAGGGCAGAACTGGGGCTGAAGTTTTTGGAGTAGATGTAGAAGCTAAGACAGCAGGGGAAGCTAAGGTAATGCAACTAACTGATATCGCCACGCTTGTTCCAGCTGGAATTATGGGAGGGTTAAAAAAACTAACCCCAACCGCCGCAAAAATTGTAGAAGACTTATATAAAAACAAAGCATCAAAGAAAATAATAGAAAAGGTTATTAAATATGGTGATAATTTTTTAGAAAATCTTAACGAAAAAGAAGCAAAAGAATATCTTGATTTTTTGAAACCAAAAACAGGACTTTTAGACAAATCAAAACAAATCAAACCCCCTCTTAAAAAAGGTATTCTTCAAGTTGCAAGAGAAGAGAAGCTGGCTAAAGAAGCCAAGTCCACAGAAGCGGGATTAAATAAAATAAAATCATCGTCAGAGCTACCAACTGGAGTAGCACCCAAGCAAATTCCCAAATCTCCCCAAGTGTTTCAAAAAGATATTTCATATTTAGACGGTATCACAAAAAAGAAAAAGGTCAAGTCAGCGTAATCACTTAGCAAATATATTTATTTAATAACAAAAGACCCACTGGCAGATTCACAGTGGGTAGTTTTTTCAATTAAAAAATTGCAACTAATTCGCTAAACTGGGATAGCCAACTATCCCAATAACAATTTTAAATAACAAATAATACAACAGAACCATCTTCCAATTCAGCTTTTTCATTTTTTCTACCCTTTCGCAAGAAATAATTTTTACTAAGAATTCCCTTTTTGAAGTCCTCTTAATTCTTTTCTAATTTCTCTATCAATTTTATCTTTATTATTTTCGTAGAAACTACACGAATCATTGTCATTACAATTTCTTTTAACTAGTTCTAGTGCGCGATCCACTATATCATCAATCTCAGCGTCTTCTTTTCTAGCCAGGTTATTAATTTCACTTTCAATTTCATGAAGATGTCTCTTTAAGCTGTCTAGTTTGGGATTTTCCTCCATCCCTATTATTTGTTCCACTATTTTTTCAATTTTTGAGTAATACATAATTTTTGCATTATTTAATTAAATTCATCTCTTTTTTGAGCTTTTTTATTTCTGCTTCAAATTGAACCAATTCATAACTAAGTTTATCCAAGGCAATTTGTTTTTCCTGCATTTGAATTTTAATTCTAGCTGTTTCTTTCTTTAGAGCTCTGACCTCAGCTTCCAATCGGGTTTTTTCTTCTAGCTTTTTATGGAGATCTGATTCCTGCATCACAATTTCTCGCTGAATGTCATTTATTTTTCGAGAATCTTTTTTTTCTTCACCTGGCTGATTGCTTTGGTTAGGATCAATATTTTGCAATTGCATATGTTTTTCTTAAAGTTTTGAATTTTTTAATATTTCCAATGTTTGATTAGAAAGTGTTTTTGGCTTTGGCCTATTTTTTTCTTTTTTCTCCAATTCCCTTACGATACTGGAAGTTTTTTCACTAACGATACTTATAGGGTTAGACGGTGGAATGGGAATACCTTGAGTAAATGGTCTTACAACCTCTCTCTTGATGTTTTTATTTTGGCGAGAAATAGAACTGGGTTTTTCTTTTTCCATCTCAACATCTTCAGCACTTTTTTCAGACTGATCTTTTTGCGAACTATTTTGAGATTCGTATTCAGAAATATCTTGAAACCGACACAAATATTTTCTCAATAGTCCAGATTTTTTGCCATTTTCATGGCATTTTTTTTGGTAATCTTGCCCTCCTTAATCAAATTTTGAAAAATGTCATGTGCCTCATCTCTAGTGAGTCCGCCCTTTTGCTTTTCTGCTAAGCCTTTAATAAAAGCATTCTTGGCCTTAACTGTAGTAAAGCCCATTTCCTTAGCTATTTTAGCACGATTTTTTTTCCCAAATCTTTTTTTATTGACTCTTTTTTTATCAATTATAGCTCCGGAATCAGATTTTCGACTAAAAATTATTCCCATTATAATAAATTAAATAATTTTCCAATAAACATAATGAAAAGCATTAAATACATAGCTCCTTCCCAAATATAAATTTTTTGAGAAATGCCTGAAATTATAAAAAGTAAAGTAGCCACCGCCATAGTTGGCAAACCAATCAAAAAAGTTTGCTCATCTATGGGTAAATTGTGAATCAATCCTGGCACACCCACTACCACTAGGGCATTAAAAGCATTAGAACCAAAAATATTTCCAACGGCAATTTCTGATTTTCCGGAAAAAGCCGCTTTGACCGAAACTAATAGTTCCGGTAAAGATGTTCCGATAGCCACAGCTGTAATGGAAATTATTCCTGGATTTATATTAAATAATTCGGAAAGTTTAATTACTGCATCAATTAAATATTTGGCGCCTAATAAAAGTCCGGCCACGCCTACTATCAATAAGGCAAAATCTTTGAATTGAAGTTTGGGACGCTCAATTCCATTCTTCTTATCTAGATTCAAACTTTTTCTTCGTTCTTCTCTGGAGGGTAAAATCACATAGTCATCTTCAATTTTTCTTTCATCCTTATGAAAAACAGTATAAAGGAGATATATAATATATGAAATTACTAGAATAAGTGCTTCACCAAAACCAATATGTCTGTCCCAAGCCGCTCCCAATAAGAGAACAGTAGCCGTGGCTAAGATAGGTAAATCTAAATTAATTAAATTTTTACTGACTGTTAAGCGTTTACTAATGATAGCTGATATTCCAATAATCAGTAGTATGTTAGAGATATTTGATCCAACTGCATTAGCCACCACGATTTCTGGAACGTTTTTTAAAGTGGCTACGATGGAGGAAATTAATTCCGGAAACGAAGTTCCCATACCCACGATGATGACTCCCACCACAAAAGGAGAAAGTCCAGCGGCCAAGCCGATTTTTTCGGCACCAGCCAAAAACCAATCCGCCCCCTTAACCATCACTAGCATAGCTATAACAAAAACTACGATCCAAATTAACATCTTTTTATTTTAAAAAATTATTCTTTGATAACTCCTCCGCCCAAAACTTCTCCAGAATTTGAGTAAAAAACAGCTGATTGTCCAGGCGTGACTGCTTTCTGCGGTTCATTAAATTCTACCACATAAACGCTTTTTTGTGGATTTTTTACCCTGTTAAATTTCGCCTTTGGCGAACCGATTTCATCGGATTTAACAGGGTGAATTATAGCACAAATTGCCTCATGCCGATATCTTATTTTAAGCTTAGTTTTTAGAGGAAATTTGGGTATTTTTCCCAACCAATTAACCTTTTCCACTAGAATATTTTTTTTGAAGATATCTGGATTTTTTGGATCGTTGGTCACTAAAAGTCTATTTTTGGAAAAATCTTTATCCACCACATAATAGGGACCAGTGCCACCGATATTAATTCCTCTTCTTTGTCCAATCGTATAGAGAGGCAAGCCCTGATGAGAACCTAAAATTTTTCCATCTGTATCAAAAATTTTTCCTTTTTTTAATTTAAGATTGCGTTTAAGAAATTCGGTAGGATATTTTTCCGGCGTGAAGCATAAGCCTTGCGAGTCATCCTTATTAAAGACTGGCAATTTCATCTTTTCGGCTATTTTTCTAATTTCCGGTTTTTGATATTTTCCGACCGGAAAAATAATTTTAGATAACTGCTTTTGGATTAAATTATATAAAAAATAAGACTGATCTTTTTCCTTATCCTTTCCTTGATATAATTTATAAACAAATTCTTCATTATTTTTAACTTTTAACTTTAAACTTTTAGCTTTGCGCACTTGTGCATAGTGTCCCGAGGCCACAAAATCCGCCTTCATCTCAAGCATTTTTTTAAATAAAAAATTAAATTTTATCCTTTCATTGCAAACCACACAAGGGTTAGGCGTCCGTCCGGATTCATTTTCTTCTAAGAAATAATCCACCACTTCTTTTTTAAACTCCTTAGCTGCATTAACCGTATATAAAGGAACATCCAAAATTTGAGCCACCTTTCTGGCGTCTTGTTGAGCCTCTAATGAACAACATTTATTTTCCCGCAGAGCATCCTGTCCTGGCTCCTTCCAAAAATGCATAAAAATCCCGACTACCTCATAGCCTTGTTTTTTCAGCAATCCGGCGGCCACTGAAGAATCTACTCCAGAAGACATAGCCACAATTACTCTCTTTTTTTTCTTCTTTTCAGCCATAAAAATATACTATTACAATTTAGTCCCTCTGTAAACAAAAAAGGGGTTGGCAACCCTTTTCTTTATTATTTCTGAATCTCTTTTTGAATCGCTTGTTCCGAGGCAAAGACTTTGGAATCTGGAAAGCCGGAAATTATTTTTTCTCCAGTGCGAATAGTAAACCAAGCGATAAAAAGACCGATTACCATCAAGATAATCAAGGCCATCTGGCTAGATATTTTTCTATCAAAAGAAAGCATATTTTATGTTTGTTTATTTTTATTTATCAATTTTCTTACTTCTGCCAAATTAACTTCTATTTTTTTTCTAGCTGATTTAAATTTTTTCGGAGCAATTCGAGAAATTTGAGAAAGAGTCATTGGCTTTTCCTTAGGAATAAAAGCCATATTTTCCGGTTTCAAATCCGGTTCATGAACTGGTTTTTCTGGAATATTTTTTTGCCAATCTCTTTTAGGTTGTAAACTCTCCCCTTCTTTTTTTTCATTTCTCGCCTTAGCTGTCATTCTTTGATAATCCTTAAGACATTCTCGACAAAAAGTCGGACGACTAGTGTCCGGTTTAAATGGCACTGTAATTTTTTCTTCACAGGTATCACAAACAGCATTATACACAACACTCTCTTCCTTTTTTTCGGTAGTTTCTGCGTCTTTTCTTTCCTCCTTTTGTGCTAGAACAGATGGAGAAGCTGGCTTGGCAATAAATACTTTTTTGGATTCATTCGGAATATCAGCTACTTTTCTTTCAATTTTAATCAATTCTGATCCAGTCATAATTCCACTCCAACGAGCTATTTTATCCTCTACTTCCGCTCGACTCTTGCCATATCTTTCCCGAGAAATTTTTATAGCTTTTTCTTCATTATTTTTCGTTCCAGAAAGATCAATGGGGGGCAATGTCGCCGCTGAAAAAGCATCTCCAGCTATTCCATCAATCATCAATTTTAAATAAACATTAAATTTAGTCAGATTAACAATATCGTTCATTAAAAAAACCGGATCAAATTCTTTTTCCAAATGTTCCGCATCTTCTGCTCCAACTCGGAAAGAAACAATCGTTCCCACATTACCAAAAATAGCATCCTTAACAGTTGCGTTTCCATCAAAAATAAGCTGGTTGATATATTGGTGAGCTAAAATTAAACTTAAACGGTATTTTCTAGCTTCTGAAAGAATATTAGCAAAAGATTCCGTAGCAAAGTTTTGGAATTCATCTACATAAAGATAAAAGTCCTTTCTATCCGCTTCCGGAATATCAATGCGCCCCATCGCCGCTAGCTGGATTTTGGTAATAATCATACCGCCTAAAAGTCTCATAGAATCCTCTCCAATTCTTCCCTTAGACAAATTGACAATTAAGATTTTTTGATTATCCATTATTTCCCGCATATCAATGGAGGATTTCGGCTGGCCGACAATATGACGGATAACTGAGGAAGAAAGAAATTGTCCCACTTTATTTTGAATAGCCGCTACTGCTTCCTTTCTAAACCTATCTTCCCATTTATCAAACTCATTTATCCAAAAAGATTTAACTACTGGATCTTTTATTTTTGGATAAACTCTTTTGCGATAATCTTTATCAAACATCATCCGATTTACTCCCAACATCGTTGATCCGGGATAATCCAAAAGCGCTAAAATGGTATTATTTAAAATATATTCCATCCGCGGACTCCAAACATCAGGCCAGATTTTTTTAAAGACACCCATCATTCCGGAAGCTACTAGATTTTTTTTGTCCTCATCCACTGATTCCAAAATATTAAAAGCTAATGGGAATTCTGTGTCTGAGGGATTAAAATAAACCACGTCATTTATTCGTTCAGAAGGAATGGCTCGTAACATCTTTTCCGCAAATTCTCCATGAGGATCTACCACGCAAACACCTTTTCCGTTTTGAATATCTTGAATAGCCATATTTTCCAGTAAGTTGGATTTTCCCATCCCGGTTTTTCCAATCACATACATATGACGACGCCGATCATCTTCTTTAATACCAAAAGTCGTTTCTTGATTTCTAAAATTAGTTTTAGCAAAAAAATTTATTTCACTCATTTTTATATTTTAAACCGGCAAATTAGAAGGAGCCGAACCGCGTTTGGATCCTAAAGTGGTAATTGAGGGAGCTTTTACTCCCATATCTGGAAAATGATAAATTGTGGCTAGTTCCTTAGTAGTAAAAACAAAAGTTAGACCATCCATACTACGATCTTTATAACGCTTATATATTCTTCTTTGCCGATAGGCTAATCGATCTTTTTTGAAAAAGTAATTAGCATAAGTTTTACTATCATCTTGGGGTTTAAGATTATTTAAATTTAAATCATTAAACTGCTTCAAAGATCCAAAAAAAGCCGAAACGAAACTTTTATCAAAAACCTCTTGTCGACCAAGATATATTAGTCTCATTTTAGTTTTAAAAGCATTTCGCCCGAGATTTTCCTCTACTGCCTTTAAAACTTCCTTCTCTCCGGGAGTAAGCTTAAATTCTACCGGCTGATCATCTTTCTTTTCATCTTTTTCAAATTCTACTACTTGAGAAAATCCTTTAATAAGATTGGAAAAAACATCTGCTAAATGATCCAAAATATTTTTTTCTTTAGTTCCGGCTTTTTTAGCTAATTCATCTACCAACTCCATTTCGTCTTGTCGCCAAATTTCTTTTAAAGGCTCAACGATTATTTGTAACCAAATATTTTGACCAGGCCCTAGTCGACCAATCACTTCCGCCATAGCAGCTAATGGATCAATCATTGTGCCAGTAATATCCTCCTCAAATTTATCATAGGTTTTAATAGGGTAAGGATCTGGCATAGCCAGCTCAATGTCAGTCCCCCATAAATCCCAATTTTTATTAGGAACAGTTTTGGGAAATTTATCCACATAGTCTTCTACCTCAGTAATTTCCGAATCGGGAAATTGAGCATAGATTTGGGCTTCAATTAAATTACGTAATTTTTTTTGGGTGCGAATATAAAAATGTACCTCTCCTTCATTGCCAACTAATTCTAAACTAAAACGATCAGTAAACTTCCCTTCCAAATAAAGATCAAATGGGGTGAAACCAACCACTACTCCGGCAATACCGGCGTAAATTGATTCCATAACCTTGGGACTTTTTTCGATATCTTTCGGTGGAATAATTTCCAATAATGTCCACTCTAGCGACTTTACCCAGGAATCAGCTGAAAGAAAAATTACAAAATCCATCCATAATAATTTAAAGAAAAAATAAAAAGCCACCGGAAAAACAATCCACCAATAAGTATAGAAAGCGTCTCCAATAGCACTATAAGCACTTAAAAATTCTAAGAAATTCATAGGAATCGTTGTTCCTTAATTATTTTATTTTTGCGTTCGAACCGATTTTCGTTATTTTACCAGAGAATACAAATTACCTTTTTTTAAGAATTTTTTTGAATCATTCAAATTTATCAAAATAGTTGCTTCTTTAACTTGCCTGATTTTTTTCACTGCTTCCAAAATCTTTTCTCGAGTAATTGGCTTACTACTATTGTTTAAAACTTGTTCAATTACTTCCTTAACAGTTCCCTTAAAATATCCCCATTCTTTAAGAGCATAAATCCCTCTTCCAATAAGCACAAACCTTTTGTCTTTAATTAATTCATTGTGCACTGTTTGAGGATGAGATTTACGCTTCGAGAGACCAGCTTCATCAATTAAACGAGCGACTTCGGAAAAATGAAGTGGCTTACCTCTTTCTTTTAAAATCAAATAAACTCGCTCTCGAGTTCCTTTGGGTCGAATTTGATCCCAACCGGAAAGTCCCCATTTAGCAAATTTTCCTATTTCAATTTGAGCCAGCACTTCCAAAAAATTTCTGATTTTTTCCAGGGAAAAATCAATATTTTTTTCTTTCAGTTTTTTCTGTAATGTTGAAATTAATTTTTCTTCAGTAATAGGATTATTTTCCTTTCTAAAAATATCCATAGCCAACTTTTCTATTAAATCAACTTCCTTAACGATATCCTTAGAAATAGTCCAGGAATCATGGATAAGTTCATCGCTTTCAATAACCTGAATTTTTTTGGAACATTTGGAAAAAAAACATACAGCACTCACCTCTTGCTCATTGTCTTGTCCCAGTTTTTCCAATATTTTACTTTCTTTAATTATACCATTGTTTTTGGAAATTGTAAAAATGATGCTGTCCTCAGCCTCTCTAAACCCACTGCTATCATTTTTTTCAGCCGCTTTTTTGAGCGCATCCGAGATTATTTGTCGCACTCGCTCACGAGTTATGCCATACTCTTTTCCAATTTTTTCCAATGTTTGGCAAACTCCATTAAAAAGACCAAACCTTTTTTTGATTATTTCTTGAGAACGTTCTGGTAAATCAGATAGTAATTCCTCGGCTAAACCAAGAAATCGGAAGTTTTTAGCTCCATTTTTGACCCTCCCTGTTTTTTGGCTTATTGCCGATGTATTATTCATATAGATTCCCCTTTTTATTGATAATTTAGCTTCAAGTTAGATTAACACATATTCTCCTTTTTTGTCAAGAGGAGCGTTAAAAATACAACTACTTTTGGCTTTTATTTCTTTTCTTAAAAAACAAAGTCCCGATTAATCGGGACTTTGTTTTTTACGGTTTTTTGAAAAATTATAATCCGGAATTATTTTTATTAATATTATGTTCCTCTAAAGTTCGCGCAAAAAATGTTTGTCCGGTTTCCGGATCGCTCAAAAAATAAAGATAATTGGTTTTTTTCGGATTAATAGCCGCTTCAATGGCTGAGCTTCCTGGATTGCCAATTGGTCCAGGTGGAAGTCCTTTATTAATATATGTGTTGTAAGGCGAAGGCGTACGTGTATCTTGATAAGAATACTGTTTTTTTCTTACTCCCGAAACATAAGTCAAGGTGATATCACTTTGTAAAGGAATACCAGCTACTAGTCGATTCCAAAAAATACCACCCACGATTTTTCGATCCTCTGAGCTTTTAACTTCCATCTCTATAATACTGGCTAAGGTTAAAACATCATTTAGATTTTGTTTTTGGCTACTATTGATTGAAGCTAATGGTTCGGGAGAAATTTTTTTCTCAAAATTGTTCAGCATTTTTTCGATAATTTCTTCTGAGCTATTCTTAGGGTTTAAAAAATAAGTATCCGGAAAAAGATAGCCCTCAAGAGTTTTGATACTTTCATTCTGCAAAAAAGCATATTTTTCAGAAAACTTTTTTGGGTTTTTGGTTAGTTCCAAGAAATTATCCCCATCTATTCCGTTAGCAGTGAGTCTTTCCGCCATTTTTTTAACATCCCAACCCTCCGGAAAAGTTACTTTGACATCTCGATTACTTTGATTGGTTATTAAAAAAGCTATTTCTGGAATAGTCATATTACCACCGATTTCATATTCACCCGGAATTATCTTATTCAATAAATTCTTATTTCTTAAATAATAATAAAAATACAACTGACCAGAAATAAGTCCTTCATTTTTTAACCGAGAAGCAATCTCTCCGTTCCCATCTCCAGAAGTAATGGAAAAAATCTTTGTGATATCGGATGAATTTCCATGAGAAAAATATACTTTATTTCTAAAATAAAAAACTCCGCCGATAATGACGAAAACAATGGCACCTATTATTAAAATTCTTTTATTTTTCATTTATTTATCTGCAAAAACTACAACCCGATAACTTGAATGACAATTTCTCGAGTTCTTGACCCGTCCATTTCTGCCAAAAAAATACTTTGTTTTTCCGTAATCAACATCCGGCCTTTTTCAATTGGCAGCGTAGCACTAATTCCTAAAAGCATTGATTTGCAATGAGAATGACCGTTACTTCTCCCATCTGAAGCATTAGATTTATTCAGTTCAAAAAGGTCATGAGAATATTGATCATTAACCGGAACAACTTTGTACAACACCCGCATAAAATCTTGCAGTAGCATTGGCTCATTGTGATTAACCACTATTCCAGCCGAAGTATGAGGTGCATAAACCAACACTTGACCTTCCCGAATTCCAGAATGATCAATTATTTCTTCTACCTTGTCAGTTATATCAATAAACTCAATTTGAGTTTGGCTTTTTATTTCTATTTTTTTCTTATATACTTTCACCCCGCACTAAATTTTGATATGCCTGTTAAAAAAACAAATCGTATCAAAATGCATTAAATTATTAAACTATTTATTCTCTATACAACCTCGCAAATAAAATTTTCAATCAAAAATTAGTGCGGGGTTCATTTCTGTTTTTTAAACACTTCGGCCACTGCTTTAGCTACTTTTAAGTCTAACGCTTCTGGTATTATTTTACCATAATTTGGTTTTTTTACCAAACCAGCAATGACTTCCGCCGCTTTTAATTTATGCTCATCTGTTATATTTTTAGTTTTCATGTCTAGAGCTCCTCGAAAAATTCCCGGAAAAGCCAAGACATTGTTAATCTGATTTGGAAAGTCCGAACGACCAGTAGCAATTACTACTGCTCCGCCTTTTTTAGCCTCAGCTGGCATAATTTCCGGAATGGGATTGCTCATAGCAAATACGATGGAATTTCGGCTCATTTTCCTGATATCATCTTTGTCTAAAAGATTAGGTCCAGAAACCCCAATGAAAACATCCGTATTTTTTAAAGCTTCTTTCAAATTTCCTCTGACATTATTTGGATTGGTTATCTTAGCCATTTCTTTTTTTATCGGATTCATTCCCTCTTGTCTTTCTGAAAAAATTATTCCCCTACTATCAGCCAAAATTATTTCCTCAGCTCCATACTTAATCAGCAATTTAGCTATAGCCACTCCAGCAGCCCCTACTCCAGAAATAACAATTTTTATATTTTTTATATTTTTTTTCACCAATTTCAGGGCGTTAATCAACCCCGCCAAAACCACGATAGCCGTTCCATGTTGATCGTCGTGAAAAACTGGAATATCCAATTCTTTTTTGAGCGTCTCTTCAATTTCAAAACACCTCGGAGCGGAAATATCTTCCAAATTTATTCCGCCAAAAGTCGGCGCAATAGCTTTTACTATTTGTATAATTTCTTTTGTTTCTTGAGTCGCCAAAACAATTGGATAAGCATCCACTCCGCCTAATTCCTTGAACAGCAAAGCTTTACCCTCCATTACTGGAAGTGCGCCTTCTGGACCGATATTCCCCAACCCTAAAACAGCACTCCCATCCGATACAATAGCAATAGTATTTTTTCTGATTGTATAATCAAAAGATAATTTTTTGTCTTTGGCTACTGCAAGTGAAACTTCCGCTACTCCAGGGGTATATAAAACCGACAAAGTTTCCTTAGTCAGTTTCTTTTTGGATTTTATTTCAATTTTCCCTCCAATTTTTTTGGATAAGCTTATTGATTCATGCATATTATTTTTTATTATTCCATTCATTAAAAAATTGCTTTAGAAAATTTTCCATATATTTGTGCCTTTGATTTGCAATTTTTCTCGCAGCATTAGTATTCATTAAATCTTTCAACAGAAGTAATTTTTCATAAAAATGATTTACGGAAGAATTATTATTATTCTTATAACTCTCAAATGTTTTATGCATAATTGGTTTTATTGCAGGATTATAGATTTCCCTATTTCTGCTGCCACCAAATGCAAAGGCTCTAGAAATTCCGAGTGCCCCAATTGCATCCAGCCTATCGGTATCCTGAACAATTTTTCCCTCTAAAGTTTTAATCTTTGATTTAACTCCAGCCCCCTTGAAACTTAAATCCTTTGTTATTTCTAATATATGTTTTTTTGTTTCTTTTTGAATTTTTAATTTATCTAGCCATTTTTCCGTTTTATTATTTACTATCCTAAGTTTCCAATCATCCACATCGTGCAAAAGTGCGGCTAATTCAATAATAAATAAATCAGCGCCTTTTTCTTTTTTCGCTATTTTTTTAGCGAGATTCCAAACTCTAAAAGTGTGCCACCAATCATGACCAGATGAATCACCTTTGAAATAATTTCTAGCAAATTTTGCGGTTTTTTTAATGATTTGCGATTTATTCATTTTTTGCTTAATTTTAATTCCGATAAACGGATCCAGTGGCGACGGCGCCTTCGGCTAATTTTGGACATCGGATGTCCAAAAAATTAGTTTTCTAACTCTTTTAACATTTCTTTTCTTTCAATTATACCCATCACAAATTTTTCCGCAAATTCCCTATATTCTTTCTTATTTCGAAATTGCCCCAAAATTACCTTCTTATTTTTACAAAAACCAACACCATCCTTCCCCAAATATTCCTCCCAACTAGACTTAGAAGTTGGACTTCTAAGTCTTGGGTCTAGAAAGTTTGAGTTTTCGATAAACTGATCCTGCGGCGACGGCGCCTTCGGCCACAGCCGTAATGATTTGGCGAAATTTATTGGAACCAGTAGTCACATCTCCTGAGGCATAAACATTTTCTACATTAGTGGCTTGCGTTTGATCCACAATAATATATTTTTGTTCGTCCAAAGCCACACCCAAATTTTGCGCCAAAACCACTCCCGGCACTGATCCCACTTCAATAAAAACTCCTTGAACTGAAAGTTCCTTATCACCTCCTGCCCCGTGATCCTCCTCGGATTTTACGGGGTCGGCAGTTTCATAAACAATTCCAGAAACTTTCTGATCACCTTTTATTTCTTTTATATTAGAACATTGAATTTTTTCTAATTTTGAATTTTTTCTAATTTCATCATCCCAAGACGGTTCCCAATTATAAGTATCGCGATATAAAATTTTGACACTTTTAGCAAATTCAGAAACATGAATAGCAGCTGTAGCAGCTGCGTCTCCACCACCAATCACTACCACATCTTTATCCCTGAAAAACATTGCATCACAAGTAGCACAATAGGAAATACCTTTTCCAATGAATTTATCTTCTCCGGGAACATTCATTTTTCTCGGTTTCATTCCTAGTGCTAAAATGATACTCTTGGCTGAATATTTTTCTGCTTCAACCTGCACTTCAAAATTTTCTCCATTTTTCGTGATAGCGGAAACATTAGCTTGAACAACTTTCGCATCAAAATGATCAACGTGCTTTTGAAATTTTTCCATCAAAGTTTTTCCGGAAACAGAAATTTCTCCCGCCCAATTTTCAATTTCCGACGCTTCTCCTACTTGGCCACCAATTTCATTCCCAATGATCAAATGATTCAATTTGTAGCGCGAAGCATAGATTGAAGCACCTAACCCAGAGGGCCCAGCACCGACAATAATCAAATCATAAATTTTATTTTCTTCCATAAAATTTTTTATTTATTATTTTCATTTAAAAGTTTTTGAGCTTGATCCAGAATGTTTCCCATATTCTGTGGATTTTTCATATCGCCAACATTCTGCTCTCCACCCAAAAGATTCTGATATTGCCCAATCACATTACCCAACAGGGGTGGCAAATATATAATACTTAAAATTAATGGCACCACGATTAAAAGAAGATAAACGACACTTAAAATTCTTTGAACAATAACATAGTTTTTAACGCTTTTGGTCATTTTATGAATTTCCTGAGTAAGCTGTAAATTTTCCGTCATCATTTCTTCTATTGTTTTTTTGTTTGTGTTTTCTTCCATAAAATTATTAATTCTTAGATCAAAAATATTAAATTTTCTCTAATTCACCTTTCAAAACATCTTTATTTTGCACTCCCGTAAATTCTTTAACCACTTTTCCGCCTTTAAAAATCTTAATTGAAGGAATAGACATAACTCCAAACTCCGCAGATTTTTTAGGATTTTCATCCACATTCAGTTTCCCCACCTTAAATTTATCTCCCACTTCTTTAGCCAGTTCTTCAATAATTGGACCCATAACTTGGCATGGTCCACACCATGGTGCCCAAAAATCTACCAATACTGGTTTGTTGCTTTTAATTATTTCAGAATCAAAGTTTTGGTCGGTAAATTCAATTTCCATATTTTTCTTTACCCCACCTTAATTTTGCTAGTATTTTTTGAGCGACACTAAGGACGAATAGTCCGACACTATTTGGGTCAAGTGTCGCCAGAATTTTCTAAGCCGGCTATATATTTTCTACTGGCTTTTTAAATATTGGCAAAATTAGGGCGGGGTTTGTTAATTAATTATAACCAACTACTAATTAAATATACTCCTATAAATAACATTATAACTCCAGCTATGGCATGAAGCAACCGCAAATTTTTCTGCCTCAATTCTTCCAATTTTTTCATTCTGACTCCAAAATACATTCCGATGGTAATCGCCAGCATTGGAAGAATAAAAATGAAATTATACAAAATTAACATAGGGAAAGCTTTACCAAAATTTTCTTTTTCTGCCAGCAATCCCAAAACAACCACGTAAGGACCACTGGTGCATGGCAACAAAAAAAGGCTCACCAGAAGACCAGCGCCTACTGCTCCCAATGGACTGGTTACTTTCTTGAGAATGCTTTGCATTTTTGGTCGCCAGCTTAAAGGAACCTCCATAATAAAAACTTTTCCATACCAAAAAACATCCTTCAAATTGGCTAGACCAATTAAAATAGCAATGCTTCCGATAATGATGGAAAAAATTTGAGGTAAATTAAAAGCTCCTACCGCCTTATAAATTCCCAAGCCCATCAAAAGATAAGAAACAAAGATTGTAGCCGAAAAAGCTAAGCCAGAATAAAGAGCTTCCTTCTTACCTTTGGCCGCAATCACAGTAGCGATTAAAAGAATCAACACAGCAAAAGCGCAAGGATTAATAGCATCTACCAACGCTGCGCCAATTAAAACTGGCCAAGAAACTGTTACTCTTGTTTTAGAGCTTTCTTCTTTATTTTTTTGAACTAAAGCTATTTTAATCAGTTCTTCCGTAGGATATTCCTTAGCTTCAACACTTTCAATTTCTTTAACAAAATTATTTATAATCGGCTTATCGCCAATTAGCATCCGATCTTCAAAAAAGATAACTGGCGAACCTCTTTTCTCAGGTATTACTCCAAAAGCGTCAAATAATTTATTTAGTTGATCAATATTATAAGGACCAGAAGTTTCAATTTTTTTTATATCGCATTCTTCGTAAATTTTATTCTTAGTAAAAAAATCATCTACATTCTTACAATGAGCACAAGTAGTGGAATAAAAATAAATGGCTTTTTTCTTTTCTTGTCCAAAAGTAAAATAAGGAATGCTTAGTAAAATCAGAACTAAAAAAATAATTTTTTTCATTTTGTTTAAATTTATTTTCCAAATCTTCTTTTGCGATTGGAAAAATCTTTTAAGGCTTCTTCAAATTTTTTCTCCGAAAAATCAGGGAAATTTTCATCCGAAAAATAAAGCTGGGCATCGGCAATATCCCACATCATAAATCCAGCGCTTAAATGAGGATCGCCTCCAGTCCTAATCACCAAATCCACTGGTGGACAATCGCGAGTCATCAAATTTTCCTTGATAAGTTCGAGCGTAATTTTTTTTCTGGCTGGAGCCTGACTTAAAATATTTTGCACAGCATAAACCATTTCATCCGTTCCATTGTAAGCCAACAAGAAATTTAGAACTCTTTTTTTATACTTTTTTGTCCGCTGAATAGCTTCTCGAATTATTTTTTTCAGCGATTCTGGAAATTGTTCTTCCCAACGACCAATAACATTAATACGCACCTCTTCGTCATATATTTCTTTTCCGTCAATCAAGTTTTGAAAATATCTTTTATATATATCCAACAAAGCTTTTCTTTCTAATAATGGTCGGCGCGTCATATTATCCAGGGATGAACCCCAAAAAGAAAGACATTTAATACCATTTTTTAGGGCAAAACGAAATAATTTTTCAATATTTTTTGCTCCAGCCTCATGTCCGTCCCAAGCTTTCAGGCCTCTTTTTTTAGCCCAACGGCGATTGCCATCCGGAATAATAGCTATGTGATTCGGAATATTATCTTTTTGCATAATAAACTAATCTATGGAAATATATTTTATTTTCACGTAGGGATTTTTCTTCAACCTAATTAAGGTTAAACAAAGGGCTCCCAGAGAAAATAAAGATATATTTCCATAGCATAAAAAAATTAGTATTTTTTAACTTCCTTTAAAAATTCTTTCAACAATTTTTTTTCATCCACCTTTTTGATAATCTGGCCATTTTTCATAATTAAACCTACCCCTCTTCCTCCCACAATCGCCAAATCAGCTTCTCGCGCTTCTCCAGGACCATTAACCACACAACCCATCACAGCCACATGAATATCCTTATTTATCCCCACTAGGGCTTTTTCCACCTTTCCAGCTAATTCTATCAGATTTATTTCCGTTCGACCACAGGTAGGACAACTGGTAACGGTGATGCCTTTTTTCCGAGCACCCACTGATTTTAAAATTTCCCAGCCTACCTTTACTTCTTCCACTGGATCAGCCGTGAGCGAAACTCGTAAAGTATCTCCAATTCCTTGATATAAAAGAATACCTAAACCGGCTGAAGACATAACTGTTCCCCGAAAAAGAGTTCCCGCTTCGGTTACGCCGATATGCAAAGGATAATCTACTTTTTTGGAAAGTAGCTTATAGGCTTCTACCGTTCTTTCAATATCCGAAGCTTTCATAGAAATAGCAATATCGCGAAAATTATATTTTTCCAAAATACGAATGTGTCGCATAGCTGATTCTACCATAGCCTTGGCTGTTACCTTCATTTTATATTTTTCCAAAATATCTTTCTCTAAAGAACCAGCATTCACTCCAATGCGAATAGGAATTTTTTTCTTTTTGGCCGCCAGCACCACTTTTTTTATTTTTTCTTCCGATCCGATATTGCCCGGATTAATCCTTAATTTATCCACTCCTTGTTTAATCGCTTCCAAAGCTAAGTCAGCTGAAAAATGAATATCCGCCACTAGAGGAATAGAAATGCCTTTCTTTATTTTTCCTAAAGCCTTAGCCGCTACCATATCTGGCACGGCTACTCGAATAATTTCACAGCCGGCTTTTTCCAATTTTTTTATTTGAGCAATAGTAGCTTTGGCATTCCGAGTGTCAGTGGTGCACATAGATTGAACAGAAATGGGGGCATCGCCTCCAATAAAAATATTGCCTACTTTTATTTTCCTGGTTTTTCTACATTTTATCATAATCGTAAATTTAAAATTCTCTTTCAGCCATATAATCGGCTAGTCCTAATAAAAATTCCTTGGCTTCCGAATTAAATTCCATTTTTTCTAAGGAATCTTTTCCTTGAGCAATTAAATCTCGAGAAAGTTTTTGAGCATACTCAAGAGCACCGGTTTCCAGAATAATTGAACGAAATTTTTCTATATCAGCTGACTTAATATTTTTACTTCCTAGAAGAGCTTCCAAAATTTTCTTTTGAGCTGGCGTTCCTTTTTCTTTGGCTTTTTCCACCAAAAGAGTTTCTTTCCCACCTTTAATATCCGAACCAACTTCTTTACCTATTTTTTTCTCACTCCCAAAAATTCCTAAAATATCATCTTGGATTTGAAAGGCAATACCGATTGGAACTGCGAAAAGACTCAAGTTTTTTAAAAAATTTTCATCCGTTCCGCCTAAAATAGCTCCTAAATGTAATGGACCTTCTACTGTATAGCGAGCCGTTTTATATTCATACATTTTCAAGATTTCCTCCTCAGAAGCTTTTTGGCGATATTCAATATAAATATCTTTAGTTTGTCCAACCACAGTTAAGGAAACGATGTTCTGAAGTTTATAGAGAGCCTTCAAAATTATTTTAGAATCAAAGGAAGAATTGAAAATTATTTGATTGCCTAATGCCCCTACCATATCGCCAATAATAATGGCCATCGAATTTCCAAAGTGATCAACAGAGTTCTTGGGAAATAATTTTTTTCCAATTTTTTCATAATGAAGATTAACTGTTTCCATTCCGTGTCTTTTACCATCGCGATCAATAATATCATCGTGAATTAGTAAAAACATATGAATCAATTCAATACTAACGGCCGTTTTCAAAATTTTCTCCTTTTCTTTTCCACCAGCCGCCAAATAACCATAGAACATAAAAGCCGGACGAAGCCTTTTCCCGCCAGCTAAAATTATTTTTTTGACATAGCGAAGAGAATCAGTAGTAATTAAATCGATTTTAGCGACTTCTTTTATGGTCGCATCAAAATAATCCTCAATCTCTTTGTCAATTTTTTTCTTGAAATCTGCTAGTTCTTTTTTTACATCCATAGTCTCAATTATATCTCTTTGATGGTATATCATCAACTTTCAATTAGCAAGAAGCTAGAGAATATTACTCAATATTTCCATTCGCTGATTTTTTTGCTATTATTGACTTTATGTAACGGTTATTTAAAAAGGAGGTTAAATGAAAAAATATTTTCGTTTAATAAAAAGATTTTGCACTGCCGCCGTTTCGATTTCTCGGAACTCTCCTCCAAAGGCGGACAAGAAAAACAGAAAATTTTCTTTTCCTTTTTGAAAAAAATTTGGGCGCGCGACATCAAAAAAATGTAGAGAAAATTTTTCTGTTTTGGAGTTCCGAAAATTCGGAACGGCGGAAAGCGGAGCTACGCTAAATTTTATAATAAGGTAAGCGTGCTTGTCCCGCCCAACCCAACGCGCACGCTTAAACTAATATAACTCCCATTTACGAAATATGCAATAGTTCCTACTTAATTTTAACAGCAATTGCATCTATTTCAAATAACAAATTATCTCGACAAATATCAGCATATACCGGAACAAACGGAATGTCTTTTAATTTTGAATTTGCAATAAACTTTTTAAAATCAGTGTAAGCCTTTTTATTTTTGCAATATGCGGTAGCTATTACAATATCGCTAAGGCAAGATTTTTTGGTTCTCAATAATGATCTGATGCTTTTTAAAGTTTGCGCTATTTGCCCCGCTGCATCATCTAGACAAACAGTTTTTCCATTATTATCAATACTTGCTGTTCCAGAAATATACAGCGTTTCGGAGTTCTCTATTTTTACTGCCATTCCTCTTGAAAATAATGATCCATATTCTCGCGCCTCATTTTGACAAGTATTTTTCATTACAGAAACAATGCATCTTGATGTTTTGGATATCAAAGTTAAAACATCTATAAAAATTTCTTCTTTCTCATTTCGTTTTCCCTGAATTCCTGTGCTGGCTGGCAAGTATTTTTTATTTTTACCAATTAAGCCAAACTCCTGAAAACATTTGGATCTTGCCTTATTAAATTCCGCATACCAATCGAGGATCTTTGGCATATAAATCCAGGTGCGAATAACATTATTCATCTTATAACCATTGCTAGATAAAATATTCTTTATTTCAAAAAATGCATGTTCGGCTTGCTCACCTAGAGCAAGACCTTTTCTTTTTTGTGAACCAGAAATTCCCACAAGAAATATTTCCTTGAAATCGGCTGTTTCAAGAATTCTGCCGATAGATTCACCGCCAAAAAATACTGTTTTTGTTTTTACACTATTATTTTTTGCAATAACGCCGATGATTTGTATCCCTGCGATTATGCCGCCAACGCAAGGAGCACCCTCAATGAAAGTAAAGGGAATGATATTTTCAGCAGGAAATAACTTTTTTATTAATCTATTTCTAATAGCAGTCGTCCTATTTCTCTTGGATAATGCCCCGTGAATTTTTTCTTGTAAGATCCGAATGCCCTTATCTTTTAGTTGCTGATATATCTCGGAAAATAAATTACTAATCTGTGAATCGTCTTTAACGGCAACATTAAAAATCACGCTCATATAAACAATTTTATATCCGCTATGTTCAATTTCCTGAATTTTAATGGATGCTTTTTCCCCTAGTTCAATTAACATATAACTTATTTACCAATTTGTATCATTTGAAGTTAGCATATGATTAGCGCACATATGAGTAAAAAACAGATCTTTAATAAATTCTGCTTTTTCACTTGCTATATCAATAATTTGGAAAGAATGGTTGGTCTGCACATAAAGTTTTTCACCGTCCGGCGAAGGAGATATCGTTCCCACGCGACACTGTCTTTTTCCAAAAAACCCGGCGTTATTTTGTATTTCAAATTTTCGTATCAACTTCATATTTTCCGCATCCGCGATAAAAATAAAGTTTGGGGATCCGATAGCTGCTAATATTTTTTGTCCTCTGTGACTGAAAATATGAACATTGGTTAATCTGAATAAATCTGGCTCTGTAAATACGGCCATTTCTTCTGGACCATTTTCAGTGAGTTTGTATTTATAGACGGAAGCAGGTCCGCGGAAATCAATATCGTAGGAAGCATTCCAAAGAGCTTTAAAAATATTGCTGTGCTTAAATTGAAAGTTGTGGCTTGAAAAATAAACAATATTTTGATCATTCGGGTCAAATTGAGCGTGAGCCGCTACAATAAAACGAGAGATTATCCATTGTTTTTTATTTTTCAAGTCTAAAATAAGAACCTTAGAGGGAATAATATTATTTTTATCATCCACAAACATTCCCAACTCACAAGCCACGCAATATTGCTTATTATTGTTCACAATAATATCATGCATGTAATCCGAAAAGTTTCCTTTCCACATTTCCTCAATGTTTTCGTCATTAATCCTGCGCCTAGTGATTCTAGACGATACTTCATAGAATGGATTTTCTGTCTTTTTCAGTGAATCCGCGAGAGAATATGACATCTGATATAGTTCCCTTTTTTCCGGATCAAGCCACTGCTGAGAACCAAAAATATAATCATCGTCTGCGATTTTATATTCAACTGTCATTTTTTTGCAATCAACAATTAAATATCCAAAATACGACCAAAGATTTATTATAAAACATCCGTCTTCCAATGCTGTAACTGCATGAGGAACAGTCATTATAGCCATTTGTTCCAAAGAATTAAATCCATAATGATATTTTCCCAATAATAACTTAATCACGGATTGATTTGGATATTTTTTATTCAAAACTTTCTTCAAATTATTCAAGCCTAGTTTTATGATATCCTTATGACTTATTTCAACGCAAAATCCTTCGTAATTTTTGAAATTATAAAAATAATAAGCATGCTTACTGTATTTAGATATCCAGCTTCCCTTGACGGTTGGCACAACTACCGAATGATTACCTGATGGTTTCAGTGGTAAAGTAAATTTTTCAATCTTTGCCTTAACTTTGTATGTTTTCATAAAACTTTCTACCAAATTAGCGGGATCATTTTTCTAACTTTTTTGCAATATTCAGAATATTTTATTCCAAAAATATCCATCAGAACAGCTTCCTCAAAATATATGCGCCGAGTAAATGCGATAATTAGAACAATAAAATTTATAGCCACCGAAAACCATGCGTGTAAAAATAGAGCGCTAAAAGTATATGTTAATAATGCGCCAGCATATCCCGGGTGTCTCAAGAAACGAAATGGCCCTGTTTTAATTAAATTCTTACTTGTTTTGCGATCAATGTGCCAAGTGAATTGGCCTCCCAGCGTTGTAACCGCCCAAGAGCGTAGAATTAGCCCCACAAGCATTACTACTAACGCTATTGTAGTTATATAATCCCAATGCATGCTTTCCGGAAAACGTAGATATGTAGCTTCTGCAATAGTAATTATTTGGGTTATATAAATTGACCAGATTATTTGTAGGGCAGTCCCGCGATCTTCTTTGTCAACTGACTTTTTGAAAGGATTATAGCTTGGCTGGAAAAACGAAGCAACTATACCAATTATTGCCATAATCCAAAGCTGTGGTGTATCAAGCATTTGTAAGTTTCCCACAATAGGCAAAATAACAACTGTCGCAACAACTATTATCCCTAATAATATTTTTTGTGTATACAATTTCATAATCCGATAGATTTTTTTATATGCCTAGTATCCAGGTGATGTGGAGAAGCACTCAACTGCTTCCATTTATATTGCGTATCTCTTTGACCAGACTTAACGCTATCTTTTAATATTTCATCCTCCCATTTATCATCCATAATATGTAAGCATGGTTTTTCGAGTCTGCCGGATCGTCTTTTTTGTCCATACTCAATATTGAAGATTGACAATAACTCGTCTAATTTTGGAATCAGAACGTCTGACAAAAAGATATCAGTCGGCTCTGAATTAATTTTTAGGAAAACATCATACCTATTTTTTTGTAGATTAGACACTGCTCGAAACTGTTGAACATCCAAATGATATTGCGATTTTATTTTGTTTATCGCTAATATAAATTGATTCACATGCATTTTTTCTCCGGTTATATTAGTCATGTCTTGTCCCTTAGAAACAAATGCCACTTCAGGAGTATTTTTATAATAACCCGTTACCTCAACAATATCACTTATGTTATACCGAAAAAGTCCGCTCGTTGTGGTTAAAAGAACAAAATAACGCTTTCCGATTTCAAGCTCATGACTCAATAGCACGGATGGATTTTTGCCATTTATTTTTTCCTCGGGTATAAATTCATAAAAATTATTTTGAATCGCTAAAATACCTGAGGAACAATTATCTTCGTACGGCATCGAGATACTGCCTTCACTGGCCAGTAGGCCAGGATCCCTTTTTACAACATTTTTTCCATAAAATTTATCTAAAAATTCCGCTTGAAATCCCGCGCTTCCACCAAGCCAGCACCCAATCAACTTTAACTCTGGCCAACATCTCAAAGGAATAAGGCGATCATAATTTTTTAATATTTGATCAAGAAAACTTGCTCTTTTTGGATCGGGTTTTATTTGGGATTGAATCTTTTTTATTATCTCCAAGTCCTTTTCATTCGGATTAAAATTCAACTGCGTATCCAATAATTTCCCTTCGCGAATTGAGCGAACTATTATGTCTTGGTGTTTTATGCCAATTTCTGCCAAGCGTATCAATGTGCTTGGATTTGGAGTAATAATAAAAGAGATATCTGAAGCAAGCGCCATTCTCATAATTAAATAATATTTCAGTTCATAGTCTTCAATTTCCGAAACTATATATGGTATAACATAGGAGCGTGCCAATGCCCAAGGAAGATTTTTGTATATCATTCCAGAGGCACAACCGCAAGGAATACCTGATAGAGTATGTCCTTCAATCGCAGAGCCAGTAATTCCTAAAATACCCCTATTTAACAATGCTGGATGATTCTTGGATACTCGATACAACCATTGGGTCATAAGTTTGACTGTAAGTTTTTGAGATTCATGAGTAATAGGAATATATTTCGGCACCCCGCTGGTTCCGCTGGTTACATTAAACATTAGATGCTTATCTCGGGTTAAAATATTCTCTTTTCCATTAATAATCTTATTTACAAGTGGCTCCAAGTTTTCATAATCTTGAATTGGAATTTTATTCTGAAAATCCATCTCACTGCGAATATCCGAAAAATTATGCAATTTTCCAAACTCCGTTTTTGCATTTTTGTTCAATATATCAAGCAATAATTTTCGTTGGGTTAAGCGAGGATTTGCAACTGCGCCCTCAAACGATTTATATAATCTTTTTCCTGCTAAATATATTGCCGTTTTCGCTAAAATACTGTTTCGCATATTTTTTACTTTTTAGCCAGCACAATGATTTTGCTGGAATATTTAGACAAAATTTTATCATCAATTTCAATTCCCAAACCATAACCTTTCAAAAGTGGCGCTTTTCCACCACGACCAAAATGTATCTCTTTTTTAGATATATCCTCAGCAAGTAAGAAGCTGCCAAATGATCCTTCTACAAACTCTGCATTGTTAAAATATGCGGCCAAAAAACGGCTGGCTACCGAAAGGATTGCAGTCTCACCAGCAAGACAACCTAGTTGTAATTTTAGTCCTGCCAATTCGGCCATTTTCGCAATTTCTAATGTCCTTGAAATCCCGCCTAATTTTGAAATGCGAAGATTAAAATAATCGCAAGCTTCATGTTTAATGAGATTTTTAGCGTCCGCAATAGTCACAAGTGATTCATCGGCCATAGTAGGTATTGAAATATTATCTTTTACTTTTTTGAAGTCATGATAGTTGCTCCTTTTAATCGGCTGCTCAATACAGCTAATATTATATTGCTCGAGAATTGTTAGTGCCTTAATTGCCTTTTTTATTGTATATGCACCGTTTGCATCTAATCGTATAGAGCAAGTGTTTCCTAAAATATTTCGTATTTTTTCTATGCGAATTCGGTCATCATTATTGCCAATTTTTATTTTAATTTGCTTGATACCCAATTCTTTATATTTTTTTGCCAAAATTTCAGAATCCTTAATAGACCCTAGTCCAATTACTCCGCTATAGATAACGCTTTGTCGCTTTGGCCTTAATAAATCAGAGAGTGATTTTTTTTGTTGTTTTAATAAACAATCTATGATGGCTAATTCCATCGCTCCTATAGCTGAATGCCAGGCGATGACACCCTTTGTTTTGCGATTTGGCAGACTATTTTTAATTTGAGCCAATGCTTTAATGGGGTCTCCGCCAAGTTTAATATCCGAATATTCCATACTGGAAATTTTTGGCCATAAAACTTTCTCTATATATTTAACCGCAGTTTGTATTTTTTCGCCTGTCACATAAAAACGGGGAGCTCCCTCCCCGTAACCGACAATTCCATTTTTCGTCATTAATCTAACAATTATCGACTCAGAAGTTTTTCTCACTTTCGTACTGTGGCGGAAAGTTCTTCTAAATGGAATCTTTATTATAAAAATAGTTGCGGATTGAATTTTCATAAAAGTCTAACTACGCGCTTGAAATTTTATTAATATATTTATCACATACACTTCACTTGGGGAGCTATTATTTGCCTTGAATGACAGAATTGTAATCATGCCGAGATTGAGCATAGTTACGCTGGTATTTGTTTTTTTTATAAAAAATGTATTATCTCTTCTTTCATTTTCCAATTTTAAAAGATTCAAAGCTTCGTTGATTTTTTTCTCGACAAATTCCGTGTGGTGAAAAATTATAAAAGAATACCGCCTTTGAATAAATAGACTTAAGGCAAGCAGAAAAACAGCCACTATTATTTCTTGTGTATTTTTGTGATAAACCAACACAAAAACAATTGAGCAAAATAAAACTATTCCACCCAATAACCTAAACGATAGGCAGTTTATTCTCCCTAGAGCGATCTTCATAAAATTAACTATTTATGAATTCAATTCCAGCGCCAATTTTATATTTTGCAAAAATTGTTCAGCCTCTTTTTGGTTGGTTTGCTTCGCGACATCAAGCTTGATTTTTTCAAACAATGATTCCGGAGCCTCATATTCGACATCCAAAACTAAGTTTGTCATTCCATCATTTTCTGACAGTTGCTCTTTCCAATGGCTGGTAATTCCAATGCTGGTAGAGAAATTATAAGTTGTCGGGGATTCTATTTCATCAACTTCAACCGTTCCTTCAATTATAATCCCCGCCATTTTGTACTTAAAATTGAATTTATCACCTTTTTTTACAGGCAGTTCAGGAACATCAGTATTTTCAATAAGGCCAGGCAATGTTAATGGGATATTATTTGGATTTGTAACAAAATCGAAGACCTTGTTAATGGAAGCTTTAATGCTAACTTCGGCGTGCACTTTTTCTGTTTGCATAATTTTTTGTTGATTAATTTGTTAATTAAAACTTGTTCGACCTATATTTAATTTATCACAATTTTTGTCATTTAGCAATTTTAATGGGAGTTCCATGTTGCCGTCCGCGAACGGGTGGGTTTGGGTCAAGGACGGCCAAAGATACAAAAAGAGAGAAATCTAAAAATATTGGCTTTCCGCCGTTCCGAATTTTCGGAACTCCAAAACAGAAAATTTTCTTTTCCTTTTCAAAAAAAATTTGGGCGCGCGACATCAAAAAAATGTAGAGAAAATTTTTCTGTTTTGGAACTGAAATTTCTTCAAAATTTCAGGGCGGAAAGCGGGGCGAAGCGGAAACTTTCTTCAAAAGTTTTCTTGGAAAAAAGTTCGAGCTTCGGAGTATAAAAATACCATCAAAAAACTTTCCGAAAATTTTGCGGTTTTTTCTGCGGCGATTTGCAAAAATCGCCAGTGTTTGTGCGGTGTGGCGCGCGCTTCGCGCGCGGCCAGGATGAGGTTCGTCTCCCGTGCGATTTTAAAAGAAATTCTGTCTCGGTCTCGCCTACGGCGAGACTTGCTTTGCCCAAAAGCGAAAAAGAATTTTTGCTTTCTTTTCAAATGTGGTATATTGAAATTGCTACAAACTTACCAATGGCTTTTTCTAATAGCCGTCTTCGGAAAATCCAAGTCATTGGGTTTGTAGCACCGAGGGCGGCTATTTGAGTCTAAAAAAATAATTTCAATATTATGAGTGAGCAAAAATTCTTTTTATATGCCCGCAAGTCCACGGATGTAGAAGACAAGCAGGCACTTTCAATTGAAGCGCAGATCACGGAATTGCGCGCCTTCGCGAAAAATGAAAAGCTGGAAATCGTGGAAGAGCTGATTGAGAAACAATCCGCCAAAATTCCAGGCCGACCGATTTTCAATGCCATGCTGGATAGAATTGTGAGAGGCGAAGCCAATGGCATAATTTCATGGCATCCCGACCGTTTGGCGCGCAATTCCGTGGACGGTGGACGCATTATCTATCTGCTGGACGCGGGCAGTCTCACTGCATTGAAGGTTTCCCCAATTCTGGTTTGAAAGCACGCCACAGGGCAAATTTATGCTCAATATCGCTTTTGGGCAAAGTAAATACTATGTGGACAACCTTTCTGAAAACACAAAGCGAGGTTTGCGCCAAAAAGTCCGTAATGGCGAATATCCGTGCCTGGCTCCAGTTGGCTATCTGAATGATGTGCGACTAAAAACGATTGTCGTGGACAAAAAGAAAAGCGTCATTATCCGAAAAGCCTTTGAGCTGTATGCACAAAACAATTCACGGTTGGATGATATTGCAGAATTTTTGGCGCAGCGTGGAATCACATACAGAAACGGAGTCAAATACAAAAGAGACAGAATTTCTTTTATTTTATCCAATCCGTTCTATGTGGGATTTTTCAAATTCAAAGGTGAAATCTATGAAGGCAAACACCAGCCAGTCATTTCAAAGAAAATTTTTGACCGAGTTCAAGAGGTTCTGGAAGAAAGGGGCAGACCACATCACAATCCGAAGAATAGTCCAAAAGTTTTTTGCGGATTGCTCAAATGTTCCTGCGGCATGGGAATTACCGCCGAAGTCAAAAAAGGTCATACCTATTACAGATGCACGAAAAAATCCAAAATCACAAAATGTCTCGAGCCGTATATTCGCGAGGAACTTCTGGATAAACAACTTTCGGATCTGATTCAAAAATTTTCTTTGAAAAAGAATTGGGCGGAAAAATTGTTGGAAATGTTAGAAAAAGACAAAGCTGATTCCGCCCATAATCCTTTCGCTTTTGTTCAAGAGTCAAAAGACAAAATTGAGAGCATAAAAATAAAACTGCAAAGACTACTGGATTCGTATTTAGAACAGGACATCGAAAGAGAAGTTTACCTTGAAAAGAAGAATATTTTTATGCACGAAAAAAAGTCTTTGGAAGAAAAAATTCAAGGTCTTGAACAAAAGCGGACTGGCTGGGTCGAACCAATGGAGAATTGGATAAAAGAGGCAGCAAACCTGCCTCAAGTCGCACGGGAGAGCAACCTTTTTGCGAAAAAGGTTGCCACCAAAGAAATCTTTGGCTCGAACCTCATCCTGGCCGCGCGCGAAGCGCGCGCCACACCGCACAAACACTGGCGATTTTTGCAAATCGCCGCAGAAAAAACCGCAAAATTTTCGGAAAGTTTTTTGATGGTAGCCCTAAGGAGAGTCGAACTCCTCTTTCCAGGATGAGAACCTGACGTCCTAGCCGATAGACGATAGGGCCAAACTAATTCAACGAATTACCTATTTTCTTCAACAACTGTTCTTTTTGATAACTGTTATTTTTCAATTCTATTTCTCTTTTTCTAGCATCAGTCTTATTTTTATATGCTTCGTAGTAAATTAACTCAAATGGCATTCGGTGTTTTATAGACTTGGTTTTTCCCTGATTATACTCGCTAATTCTTCTTTTCAAATCATCAGTATATCCGATATATAATTTCTTATCGACTTCGCTTTTTAATACATATACATAAAACATAATTTTTTTATTTTAGGATGCCACCCTCGCGGGTGGTCACCCGTTAGGTTGACTAACCACTAGACGATAGGGCCAAATTTAATTTAATAAATTGTCTCTTATATTATTTTATATGATATAAGCATGGAGTCAACAAATTTATAAATATTCCTTTTTTTTCTTTGCTGACAAAGAAAGTGGATGAATAAAAATTAAATAAAGAAAAGAAAAAACCCACTGGTTAAAGTTCCGCCAGTGGGGTAAAATTGGTTTTCCATAATTCCTCCTATTTTTATAAAATTAAACGCGTTTTTTTAACATCTTCTAAGTCTTTTTCAATATATTTTATTAATTCTTCTTTTTCCTCTTGATTTAAAAGATGATAAATGGCTGAACTCTCAGCTACTTCCTTTCCGGAAATCTCTTCTACTTTGTTTTTTATTTCTCCCATAACCATTCTCCTTTTTATAATAAAAGTAGAAATTATTTGAAAAACCTTTTAAAAAGAACAGAAGACAACCTCCCAATAAGAAATTGTCTTCTATTTTCAAAGTTCAAAAAATAGACTTTGACGTTTTTATTCAGCTGTTTTTTTGTTTTCGTCTATATTACCACTCCTCTATCTTTAATTATACTCCTTTTTTCTAGCTTTGTCAAATCTAAAACAAATATTAAGGCTTATATAAGCTATTTTTTCCATTCTTGCGATTGCCGGCAAAGGAAGGTTTCTGCCATAATCGGCTCCCCCATAATTTCTTCCACCACTTTTTCCATTCTCATTCCTTGCGAACCTTTAACTAAAATCAAATCCCCCGATTGAATTTCTTGCTGTAATTTTTTTCCTAACAAATACAGATCGTCAAAATAAAAAACTTTTTCTTCTGGATAACCTAGACTTTTTAGTTCATTCACGGCTACTTCCATCTGAGCACCGATAGCCATAAATAAATCCGGTTTAAGTTTAAAAACTTCCCTAGCCACTTTCCGATGACCCGCTTCCGATTCCGATCCTAATTCCAACATATCCCCCAAAACAATTATTTTTCTGGGAGCTTGAATTTGCGCCATAGTTTCAATGGCCGCTTGAGCCGAAACCGGTGATGCATTATAACTATCATCAATAATCAAAGAATTTTTTATGCCAGTCATTAAATTCATTCGTCCCGGTAAAGCAGAAACATTGGAAAGCGCTGACGAAATCTGCACCAAATTTATTCCAAAATAATTGCCCACTACCGCCGCCGCCAACATTGGATAAATTTGATGTTTACCTAAGATATTATTCAAACGCACCGGTAAAGTTTTCCCAGCATAGTTTAATTTGAAAGTTAGACCTTTAAGGATTCTTTCATTTTGTCCTCCAATTTCATAAAAAAATTGTGGATCATTGGCTCGTATATCTGCAGATTCTGAAAAACCAAACGTGGTTATTTTAGCTTTAATTTTTTTTCTCAAACTCATAACATAATTATTATCAGCATTCAGCACAGCTAATCCATTCTCAATTAATCCACGAACCAAAATTCCTTTTTCTTGAATAATACCTTCTTGGTTCTTGAAAAATTCAATATGACTGGCAGAAATTTCAGTAATCACTCCCACCTCTGAGTGAACAAACTCGGTTAGATATTTTATATCATCTGGCCGATCGGCACCCATTTCCAAAATCAAAATTTCTGGATATTCTAAGGGTAAAATTAAATAAGCTAGCCACTTGAAAAATACTTTTAACCAAGCAACAATATTTTGATTGCCACTGGACGATCCAATGATAGTTAGAGGCAACCCAATCTCATTGTTATAATTTTTTTCACTTCGGCGCACTCGAAAATTTTCCGCCAGCACACAAAAAATAGCTTCTTTGGTAGAGGTTTTTCCTACCGATCCAGTAATGCTGACGATGCGAGGATTATATTTTTTCAAAAGCAAAATCGCGCCTATTTTTAGACACTTTTGCAAATACTTTATTTTTTGAGATTTAAAATCAGTCATCTTTTTTTTCTTTATCTTCTTGCTCCTTAATTATTTGCCGTTCCTCGGCCTCTCTCTGCGTTAAAAATTCCCGTAAACCATGGTATTGATTAAAGACTTGGAGGTCGGCTTCAGTATATTCTTCAGTAGGAGGAATATTTCCGTATTCTAGCAGAAATTTCATTAATTCTCCAAATGCCGGCGCGGCGCTGGATTCTGCCCATTCCACTGTCCGAGGATTTTCAATCTTCACTAGAACAGTAAATTGAGGATTCTCAATAGGGGCAAACCCAGCAAAAGATCCAATATTAATTCCCTCCTCATAACCCTTCCGATTACCACTCGCCACTTGAGCTGTTCCGGTTTTTCCCCCTACTCGATAGCCTGGCACTCCGGCTCTTTTCCCATGGCCATTCACCACTACACTTTCTAACATTTTAGCTGTTTCTAAAGAAGCTTTTTCGGAAATTACCCGACGCACCGATTTTGGTTCAATGATTTCCTCTTCTCCGTCTTTCCAAATTATTTTATCTAAAATTTGCGGTTTCATTAAAACTCCTCCATTAGCTATAGCGCTGTAAGCGGTTATCAGTTGAATGGGCGTCATGGCGATTCCTTGTCCGAACGAAATAGTAAAAAATTGAATGTCGCTTTTTAAATTATTTAAATTTCTATCATTCCCTGATTCTTCGCCCAATAAATCAATGCCGGTTTTTTCTCCAAATCCAAATCTTCTAACATATTCTGCGAAATTTTTATTACCAATTAATTTTTCCACAAAAATAACTCCCGTATTCAATGACTTTTCTAAGACTTGTGTCATGGTTTGCGTCCCATAAGCTTTGTAATCAGAATTTTGAATGGTATAGCCAGCTTCATTCACTGCTCCCGTATCAGAATAAGTTGTTTCGGGATTAATTTTTCCATTATCTAATCCTGCAGCGATGGTAATCGGTTTAAAAACACTACCCGGCTCATAGGTATCTGAAACGGAAGAATTTTTGAAAACGGAAATATCTTCTACTTCTTGATAATTATTGGGATTAAAATTCGGATAATCAGCCATAGCTAAAATTTTTCCGGTCTCTGGTTCCATCACGATTACCGAACCACTATCAGCTTCATATTTTTTTACCGCTCCTTTAATAATTTTTTCACTCTCGTATTGAATGATGTGATCGATGGAAAGAACCAGATTGGCTCCGTCGCTGGCCGGTGTAACTTCTTTATTACCAATGGGAATCCAACGACCGCCGGCATCGCGATCCTGAAAAACTTTTCCTTCTTCTCCTTTTAATTCTTTTTCAAAATAGGCTTCCACTCCGTAGCGTCCTCCAAAATCATTCTCTTTCCATCCAACAAACCCCACTACTTGTGAAGCGAGGCTTCCGGAGGGATAATAACGATAATCTTCATCCGAAAACAGAATGCCGTCCAGTTTTAAATCTTTTATCTTTTGAATTTCTTCTTCACTCAAACGATGTTTCAAAACTTCATACATATCTTCCGGCTGATTCAATTTTTCTTTTAATTCATTTTCATCTAGACCTAAAATAGGAGCTATTAATTCAGCCGTTTTTTGTGGATCAGAAACTTGTTTCGGCACTGCATAAGCTAATTTGGTTTCCTGATTAACCGCCAGAGGATACAATCCGTTTTTATCTTTCAAGAAAATTTCTCCTCTTTTGGGAACTAATTTTTTAAAAATAGAATGCTGACCTTCAGCCAATTCCCGATACGCTTCATGAGCCACTACTTGTAAGGCATAAAGACGAGCCGCTACAACTATTATGATAATAAAAAATAAAAAGACTAACGCGTTAATTCTCCACTGCGAAAGCCCCCCACTTAACTTTTTTTCCGATATAAAATGACGTTTATGAAAACCTTGCATACTGATTTGGATTATTTCATGGCCATCGGACTCTTGATTTCCAGATAAGACACGCTGACAGGATTAACCAAATTTAATTCCTCCTTGGCTTTTTCGATATTTTCTAGCGATCTCAATTCTACTTCTTCAATTTGCATTTTCTTATTTTCTTTTTTTAGATCCTGAATTTTATTTTCAACCTCCCGCACTTCAAATCCTTTAGTGCTAATATCATTAACTTGATACAAATAAACCGCTCCTAACAGAAAAGCCAGTCCAGAAAGAACAAACACATAAGTCGTCAGACCAATATTAACCTTTCCGCCTCTTACGGATTTTAGTTTCGAACCCCCCTCTCTCTTTCTTGCGACAGCTCTTGAAAAAGAGCCATTTAAAACCAGGACTTTTGACATTTATTTTCAGTCCCCCTGAAAATTTAATTGTTTATTTGTTTTATTTTTTTCAGCCACAGGCTGATTGCTCTATGGACAAATTTTTTCGCCAATTCTCATTTTGGCGCTTCGCGACCGAAGATTATTTCCGATTTCTTCTTCACTCGGAATTATCGGCTTCTTAGTGATAACTTTTATCTTCGGTCTGTTTCCGCACCGACATTGCGGAAAATTGACAGGGCAAATGCATCCCCTAGCATTTTCCCTTAATATATTTTTAACTATTCTATCTTCCAATGAATGAAATGAAATGATAACTAATCTTCCACCAACGGCCAACATATCTATCGCTTGCGGAATAAATTTTTTCAAATTTTCCAGTTCCCCATTTACCTCTATTCTAATGGCTTGAAAAGTGCGAGTAGCTGGATGAATTTTTCCTCTTCTGAATCTAGCTGGAATTCCAGATGAAATAATCTCGGCTAACTCTAGGGTGGTTTCTATTTTTTTCTTTTTTCGAGCTTCAGTTATTTTTTTGGCAATGGAATGATAAAATCTTTCTTCTCCAAAATCTTTTAAAACTTTTTCTAATTCTCGCTGGCTATATTCATTGACTACTTTCTCAGCCGTGAGAAATTGATCCTGATCTAATCGCATATCCAGTCGAGCTTCTTTTTGAAAACTAAATCCTCTTTCCGCTTTTTCCATCTGATCGGAGGAAAATCCTAGGTCAGCCAAAACCGCATCCACGGTGATTATCCCTTGGCCCCTCAATATATTTTTCATTTCTGAAAAATTTCCTTTTACTAAATCTACTACTTTTGATTGCGAACCAAATTCGGGTTCACTTATTCTTTTCCTAAAATCATCTACGGCTCTTTGATCTTGATCTAATGCAATCAGTTTTCCTGTTGGTCCAATTTTTTTCAATATGGACAAACTGTGTCCACCTCCACCTAAAGTTGCATCCACAACAACTGCGCCTTCTTTCAATTTTAAATTCTCCAAAACCTCTTTCAATAAAACGGGGATATGAATGCTTTTCATCTTCAGTTAATTTCTAATTTTTAATTTTATAAATAAATCTAAATTTTTAATGTTTAAACTTTTGGAAATTATAAATTACTTAAAAATTTAAAATTCAAAAATTATTTAGTATACTCCTAATTTTCCTAACTGCTCTGCGATTTCATCTGTATTTTTTTCGGCGTTCTTTTTGTAAACCGTCCATTTCTTTTCATCCCAAACTTCCAAACGGTTATAAACTCCGGCAATTACTATATTTCGACTAAGGCCAGCATAACTTTTTAGAAAATCAGGAATTAAAATTCTCCCTTGCTTATCCATATCAGCATCAATCGCTCCAGCTAACATCAAACGAATAAAACTTCGCGTGCTAGCTTCTCCCACTGGCAGAGTGCCTAATTTTCCTGCTAGTTCTTCCCATATTTTCATCGGATAAATAAATAAACATTTATCTAATCCCCGAGTTATGACTACTCGGTTTTTTAGTTCCGAACGAAACTTCATTGGCAAAGCCAATCTTTTTTTTGGATCAATGGAATGAGAATATTCACCGATAAACACCTGTTTGAATTATTAGTTATGAATTATGAATTACAAATTATCTTTCTTTTGGCTAGTTTTTACTATCGTTACCAGAATGGCTATAATCTGATTATTTTCATCTATAAGATTTTTTAATTTATTCTCACTTATTAGTTCCGCTTCACAAATGATTCTCAACCAGAATAATGTTTCTCTGGCTTCCTTTTTTGCGATGTTCATATGATAAACAAATTCTTTCTTTGAAACAGCACCTTGAGCTTCCGCTATATTGGCGCCGATTGATGTTCCAGATCTTACCACTTGTTTACCCACTGCATCTGAAGCAATATTTTTTGAAAGAGCAGAAACCATTTTTATAATGCGAACACCAAAACAAAATGATCCCTCCCCTATATCATTTTTCTTTATATCTTTAAATTCAAATTATTAACTCATAACTCATAACTCCCACTTATCCCCACTTTTATTTAACTTACTTCTATTTTACTCCACCAGACTACATCGGTCAACACTTTTAGAATAGATTATTAATGGCTTACTTAAGCCACCCCATCCCACTTATCCACAGCTTTACTTTTAATTAAAATAAATACACTTTTTTAAGTCTTTTTTCTAATTAAATAATTTATTTTTTATACTATGTTTTTATTAATTTGTTATCCACACCTTGCTTGTTAAAGAAAATAATTGTATAATTAAAATATAAACCCCTTCACTCACAAGCCATTTAAATCGTTGGGATAATTTACACTCTATATTTTACTTTTTTCTTTTACACGTGAGGTATCGTGGGTGTGGGGTAAATAAAAATAAAAATGGACGAAGACAAAGACAAAAATAATAGCGCGGAAAAAATTAATTCCCTGCGCGAAATGATTTATAGTGCCGAGAAAACTCTTCAAGGAGCCAAGGCCATGCTTTTGCAGTTGGAAGGAAAAAAGAAAGTGGGACGCAGAAAGAAAGCTGAAAATGAAAATGATGGACAAATTGTTGAAGGCACTTTTGATGGACAAATTATGCGTGGTATGGATGGCAAACAATATCCTGTTCCAGCTAACTACGCTTCTAAATCTAAACTAGTAGAAGGTGATCTTTTGAAATTAACCATCACTTCAGATGGATCATTTATTTACAAGCAAATTGGACCAACCGAAAGAAAAACTTTGTTGGGAATGGTTAATCAAGATGCGGATGGAAATTATTTTATTACGGCCGATGGAAAACCTTACCGAGTTTTGTTAGCTTCTATAACTTATTTCAAAGTAGACCCAGGAGATGAAGTTACTTTAGTTATCCCTCGCGATATTGATTCCGAATGGGGAGCTATTGAAAATGTTTTGCAAAAAGGAGGACCTTTTATTGAAGCTCAACCAGAAAAAGAATCAGCGTTGAAAACATCTGCCATTGATGAATGGGCACCTGACTTGGAAGAACTAAAAAAAGAACTAAACAACTCTGAAATATAAATGGATAATCTGCTGAAGAAATATCCAGCTTTAACACAATTTTTAAAATTCGCTTTTGTTGGATTTTTAAATACTGTTATTGATTTGGTGATATTAAATATAGAAACCATTATGACCGGCTCTCGGGAAGGAGCCGGATTTGCCATTCAGAAAGGATTTTCCTTTTTTATCGCTGTCACTTTCAGCTATTTTTTCAATAAGCGTTGGACTTTCCGAGATAATTCTCATAAAGAGGAAGGTAAAAAATTCTCTCAATTTATAGCTATTAGTCTAATCGGGATGCTAATTAATGTAAGTGTGGCTACTATCGCCGTTACCTATCTCAAAGACCCGGTTAATAGTTTACTAGGCCTTTCATTCTTAACCGACCAGCTCTGGGTGACCATAGGTGGGCTTTGTGGAACAGCTATCGGTCTTATTTGGAATTTTATTGGTTATAAATTTGTCGTTTTTAAAAAATAATTTAATATTTCAGCAACTCCAGTCCCCTTTCCGGGGATTTTTTTGTGTGCTATACTGATTAAGAAATAAAACTTATACGGGGTGCCTTCAGGTACTCCAATTTATTTATATATGGCCTTCTCACTTTATCGAAAATATCGACCGAAAAATTTTTCTGAAATTATTGGACAAAAACATATTGTTCAAACTCTTTCCAATTCCATAACCAAAGAGCGCATTGGACATGCTTATCTTTTTACTGGTCCGCGTGGAACTGGAAAAACTTCTATCGCCAGAATCTTTGCCAAAACAATAAACTGCACCGCTTTAAAAAACATAACTCCTTGTGAAAAATGCCAAGCTTGCCAAATAATAGCTGATGGAAAATCTTTGGATATTATTGAAATTGATGCGGCTTCCCATACTGGAGTGGATAACATTCGCGAATTGAAAGAAACCGTTAACCTGCCCTCCACTTTATTGAAATATAAGGTCTATATTATTGACGAGGTGCATATGCTTTCCGGAGGCGCTTTCAATGCCTTACTAAAGACTCTCGAAGAACCACCATCTCACGTTATTTTTATTCTGGCCACCACAGAAATTCATAAAGTTCCAGAAACTATCATTTCTCGCTGTCAGCGTTTTGATTTTGTCCGTTTACCGATTCAAAATATCGTAGAAAAACTTTCTCTTATCGCTCAAAAAGAAAAAATAACTATTGACGGCGAATCATTAGAAATGATTGCTATCGCTTCTGAAGGAGGTATGCGCGATGCCGAATCTCTCTTGGAGCAAATCCTCAATTTAGAAGACAAAAATATTACCATCAAAGAAGTGGAGGAAATATTAGGAACGGCTGATCGTGATTTTTCTTTCGCTATGGTGGATAAAATAATTACTAGTGATACGGCCAGTGCTATTGGCCTAATCAATTCTTTATTAGAAGGCGGCTACGATTTACAAACCACCAACAAAGCTTTTATAAATTATCTGCGCCAGCTTCTCCTTTTACGAGTTAGTCCGGAATTAAAATCCATTTTTTCTTATGAAATAACACCGGAACAACTGAAAAAAATGATGGAACAGGTTCAAAAAACTGAATTAGGTAAAATACTTTTTTGGATAGATATCTTTCTTGAAGCCCAAGGAAAAATAGCTTCTTTCCTTCTCCCTCAATTAGCATTGGAAATGGCAGTTATAAAGGCCACTGGAACATTGCCCAATGAAGAAGTTTCTAATAGTCCAAAAATTACTCCAACAACCTCCCCTCAAAAACCAAAAGAACAACCTCCCAAAGAATCAGTTGAAAATGTTTCCCCATCTGAAATTAAGGTGCCAGAAATAACCAATCCAACCACAGACAATATCCCTACTTCAGAAATTGATTCGGATAATTCTCTTGATATTGAAGACGTTAAAAATCATTGGAATCAACTTCTAGCGGAAATTAAACCTCATAATCATTCCCTGAAAGCCCTTCTATCGCATTGCCAACCAATCAAATTTGATCAAGGCACACTTTTTCTAGTTACTCCATATGGTTTCTATAAAGATAAACTGATTGAACAAACCAATCAATTGACAGTAGAGAAAGTTTTTGGTAATATCCTAAAACAAAAAATTAGAATAAAAATAGCCACCAATCAAGAAGCTGGCATAGCTATTCCCAAAAAATCATCAGAGAGTATGCCAGAAAAAAAACAAAATTCTCTTATTGATTCCGCATTGAAAATTTTGGGTGGGAAGATTGTGAAAGAATAAATGTATTCCGGGATCGTCTAATGGTAGGACGACAGGTTTTGGTCCTGTTAATTGGGGTTCGAATCCCTATCCCGGAACAATGAAATATAAAGCACCCCGACGTTTCGTCGGGGCATCCGGGGGTTCGCCCTGTCATTCGACAGGGTAAAAATCCCTCCTCCCCAACAAAATATTAAAGAAACAAAAAAGACCCTGTTTCATCAGGATCTTTTTAATATTCAGGAATCTTATTTCAAGGTTACAGTGGCTCCAGCTGCTTCTAGTTTAGCCTTCATTCCTTCTGCATCAGCTTTAGCTACTTTCTCCTTAATCACCTTTGGAGCAGCGTCTACCAAGTCTTTAGCGTCCTTTAGTCCAAGACCAGTAGCTTCGCGAACAGCTTTAATCACATTGATTTTAGAAACTCCCACAGCGGTAACTTCCACATCAAATTCAGATTTTTCTTCTACTGCGTCTTCACCATCAGCTCCAACTGGAGCAGCTCCGGCCATCATCATAGGAGCATCCGCGCTCACACCAAACTTTTCCTCCAAAACCTTTACTAGTTCGGAAAGATCCAAAACACTCATCTTTTCAATTTCAGAAACGAGTTTTTGAAATTTTTCAGGAACTTCTACTTCCTTTTTTTCCTCTCCGCCTTGACTTGCGTCAGTCGAGACAGGTTTTTTTTCTTCAGTCATATAGTTAGTTTTTAGTTCGTAGTTTTTAGTTCGTAGGCTAAAGACCAGAACATTAATTATAAAAAAATATTAATTAGCTTTTTCACTGATACCTTTTAAAACTTGTACTAATCCTCTTAAATTTCCAGCTAAAACATTGGCGAATCCGGAAATTGGAGCATTGAGAGTTCCCACTAGTTTAGCCAGTAATTCTTCCTTGGTCGGCAATTTAGCCAACGCATTCACTTCTTCAACTGATAAAATCTTGCTACCCAAGAGACCTCCGACAATTTTGAGATTTTCATTGGCCTTGGCAGTTTTGGCTATAATTTTAGCTGCCATCACTTCATCCTTTTGAGAAATCGCCAAAGCAATTTGCCCTTCCATCTTTTTCACATCTGTTTCGATACCAGCGTCTTTCAAAGCTAAATTAATCAAAGTTTTTTTAAATACTCCAAAATTAGTATCTTCTTTTCTCAACTCTTTCTTAAGCATAGTCATATCCTTAACGCTCAAGCCTTTGAAATCAGAAAAGACTACCGCTTTGGAAGTTTTCATTTTTTCCGATAAATCTTTAACTATTTTATTTTTTTGCTCTTTGTTCAACATAATTTTAAATAAAAAAATCTGCCTTTTTCCAGCAGATCAAATACATTTCTCCAAATAGAGGTTGTATTCCTCGGTAGGACTTATGATTGCCTACTGTCTGCGGAATTATTAACTTGTAGTATATTATATTCTATAAACGCCACCCTGTCAATCCCGCACTAATTTTTGCTTAAAGAATTTTTAATTCTTCTTTTTAAGTGCACTAGCGCCTGCCCATAATGTTTTATTTGTTTTTCTCTATCTTCAGCATCACTTTTCGATAAATAAGCTTCGTAATAAATTATATTCCACCTATGCCCTTTCGTTGAGAATGACTTACTATCGTTATGTTCTTTTATTTTTCTTCTAAGATTATTCGTATACCCATAGTAAATATCATTTTGCTCATTTTTTATAATATATACGTAAAACATAACGGAGCAAAAATTAGTGCGGGACTTCTTTTTTAGGTTCTTCGGCTTTTACTTTTTCAACTTTTTTTGGCATCTTCACTTTTCTTTTTTCTCCGGAAATTACTCCCTTGGAAACAAAAAGATTATAGACTGAATCAGAAACTTGAGCGCCTTGACTTAACCAATATTTGATTCTTTCCTCTTTCAAAACCGCCACTTTTTGATGTGGATCCCAGCTTCCCAAAACTTCTATATGCCGACCCCCAGGAGCTACTGTGTGCTCTTGAGCGACAATTTGGAATTGAGCTTTATTTTTCTTCCCTACTCGGGCGAATCTAATTGCTAACATAAAATAATAAAGAATAATTCGGAAATTATTCCTAGTTGCTAAATATTTACGTTCTTTAATTCTATATACAAAGCCGAAAATTGTCAAATAAAAAGCCGGAGAGCCTATAGTGACAACCCCGGTTAATAATTTCGATTCTATTTCAATTAAACTTTTTTGCTTTCTGCTACTTTTTTTAATTTTGTTTGACATAGCAGACATTGCAATACGGAAAAATTACTTATATCCATAGTGACAGATAAGTCATTTTCAAATTGATCACTCATAGCTTTCTTATTGCCTTCACACATTCCTATAAATTTAGTCAAGACATCTTCCATTTCTTGCATTTCTGGATCTTCTTTTTTTCTTGTTTCTTCATATCTCTTTCTTTCTTCTTCATAATCAACAACATACGCCTTTATTTCCCTAAACAAGTCATTGGGACACTATAATGTCCCCGCAAATTCAGACAGGTATAGTTGTTGCATGTGCTAGACTGCAAGTATGAAAAAAACATACACGCCAAAGCAAAAAGCCTCAATTGCCATTTCAGCCATTAAGGGTGAACCACTTT
>Ga0210057_1000458_pt1 | contig 67735 bp, 78 predicted proteins | sample CryGeyCG2114_010_2_FD_183968 | JGI IMG/M metagenome (GOLD analysis project Ga0210057, IMG submission 183968) | Groundwater microbial communities from aquifer - Crystal Geyser CG10_big_fil_rev_8/21/14_0.10 (SPAdes) (version 2) | ecosystem: Environmental > Aquatic > Deep subsurface > Groundwater ...
AGAGGCTATGCAGTTTCAACGGTCGGATTTGATGAGGAGATAATCAAAAAGTACATTCGGGAACAAAATGATAACGACAGCCGGTTTTAGAAACCGCTAAAATTAATTTAATAAACTAAACGAGTGACTGGTTATGACCGCCTTTTAGGCGGCCCCACTCATCAAGCCACCGCCTTTGGCGGGGGTGTACTGACTAATTTTATGAAAAATAATAAATATTACATTATAACCATCGGTTGCCAGATGAACAAGAGCGACAGTGAGCGGCTGGCCGGCCATTTGGAGAGCCAGGGGTTAAAACCGGCGAAAACCGAAAAGCAGGCCGGTTTGGTAGCGGTAAATACCTGCGGAGTCAGGCAGTCGGCCGAGGACCGGGTTTATGGCTTGATTCCGAGAATCAAAAAAGAAAATCCAAAGGTAAAAATTGTATTGACCGGGTGTTTGAGCGAGAGGGAAGATGTCAGGAGACGATTAAAAGATAAAGTGGATGTTTGGTTGCCGATCAAAAAAATTGGAAATTGGAAATTGGAAATTGGAAATTCGGGGAGTGAAATTATAACTAAAAATTATCTAAACATAAAACCAAGGCATAAATCCAAGTTTAGCGCCTATGTTTCCATCGGCAATGGTTGTGATAATTTTTGCTCTTATTGCGTGGTGCCGTATGCTCGAGGACGAGAAGTTTATCGGTCGGCGGAAGATATTTTATTAGAAGTTAAAAATTTAGTTAAAAAGGGATATAAGGAGATTATTTTGATAGCGCAGAATGTAAATAGTTATAAAATTAAAAGTAAAAAGTTAAAAGTAAAAAGTGTTAATTTTGCTAAACTTTTGAAGATGATAAATGGTATCCCGGGCGATTTTTGGATTAGGTTTGCCACCAGCCATCCCAAGGATATGAGCGATGAGCTGATAAAAGCGATTGCCGAATGCGAGAAAGTCTGCAGGCACGTTCATCTGCCGGCGCAGGCCGGAGACGATGGGATTTTAAAAAGCATGAATCGCAAGTATACGCGAGAGAATTATGTTCAGTTAGTTGGTAAGATTAGAAAGATTCCCAAATTACAAATCCCAAATTACAAATTACAAATAAATCCCAGATTACAAATTCAAAATTCCAAACATTGGTCTCCGTCTATTGCCATAACCACCGATATCATTGTCGGCTTTCCAGGGGAGACTAGGGCGCAATTTGCTAACACCAAAAAATTATTTAAAGAAATAAAATTTGATATGGCCTATATTGCCCAGTACAGCCCGCGGCCCGGGACAGCGGCCGAAAATTTGGAAGATAATGTTAGCAAGTTGGAGAAAAAAAGACGCGAAGAAGAATTGATGAAAATATTGCGAAAAACCGCTTTGGAGAATAATAAAAAGTATGTTGGACAGGTGGTTAGAGTTTTGGTTGAAGGTTTAAATAAGAAAGGAGAATTATTCGGAAAAACCGAGACGGGGAAGAATGTTAAGGTTAGGGTAGAGGATATAGGGTATAGGGGGGAGAGTTTGGTGTGTGAGTTTGTTGATGTAAAAATAGTTAGGGTGCGGGATTTTGGGTTGGAGGGAGTAGCACTTAAATCTACGAATTAATTCAAATCTACAAATATGAATGATAAAAAAGGGAAAAATATTGTAATTTTGGGGCCGACTTCCAGCGGCAAGACCGGGTTGGCGGTTAAGTTGGCACATAAATTCAACGGCGAGATTGTTTCGGCTGATTCCAGGCAGGTTTATAAAGGCATGGATATTGGAACCGGAAAAGACTTGAAAGATTATTGTTTTAAAATTTCAAGAAACAAGAAACAAAAAACAAACAAATTCAAAATTCAAAATTCAAAATTTGTTAAAATCCCATATCACCTCATAGACGTAGTCAGTCCTAAACAACAATTTGATTTGGCAAAATATCAAAAACTAGCGTTAAAAGCGATTGAGGATATTTTAAGTAGAGGAAAGGTGCCCATAATTGCCGGCGGCAGCGGACTTTATTTGCAGGCGGTTGTGGATAACTATAATTTAATGCCAGTTAAGCCGGACAAGAAACTGCGGGTTAAATTAGAGGAAAAAACAGCTAGGGAATTATTTGTTATATTAAAAAGATTAGACCCTAAAAAAGCCAAGGTTTTGAATAATAGCGAGAAAAATAATAAAAGGCGGTTAGTGAGACTCATTGAAGTCAAAAGTCAAAAGTCAAAAGTCAAAAGTGAAGAATGTAAAAATTTTGAATATAGTTATTTGCTGATAGGATTGTCTTGTTCCAAAGAAATTTTATACAAAAGAATTTACAAAAGATTAATCCACCGGCTGGAAAAAGAGGGGATGGTGAATGAGGTCAAGCGCCTTAAAAAACAAGGCTTGAGCTGGAAACGGCTGGAAAGTTTCGGGCTGGAATATAAATATGTTTCCCTGTATCTGCAGGGCAAGCTGGGTTATGACGAAATGGTGGAAAAATTAAACACCGCTATCCGTCAATACGCCAAGCGGCAGATGACTTGGTTTAGGCGCTGGCAGAAAATGGGCGCGAAAATTCGCTGGGTGAAAAACAGGGGAGAGGCAGAGAGGTTGGCAAGGGAGTTTTTAAAATAAAAGAAAAAAGGGGTTGCGATGATTATCGCAAGCCCCTTTTTGCGGATTTTTTTTATTTTTTTTGGCAGCCAGGACAGGTGGCGGGAGGAAGTTTGTTTAAATCTTCCGAGGTTGCGTCTGTCTGGTTCGGATTGTATCCAGAGCTTATATTACAACCACACCTGCCTACGATTTTACCGCAATCGCAGACTCCCTCTGCCTCCAATGGATTTTGAGTGCCCCTTACCCTAAATGTCATAGTTACCTCCTTTTACTGGAATATTATTCTTTATTTAAAGGTTCAATTTTTTGAAATCCTTCCCAGATTTTTTTATGCCTTTCATCTCTTTGCCGGCAGTGCTTATCTACGCAGAGTATGAATGGCAGTTTAGCAAATACCCCAGCTTTCATCTGGTAAAAACTGTGGTGGATTATAGTGCCGTCACGGGTTACAGTCCGGCAGCACCAGCGACATTTGCCTACTACACCCCAATGCGTGTAATCATACAACACTCTCTCGTCCCAACCTTTTGGTTTCGGAATTTGCAGCACAGCAGCTGTCATTACTTCCTCCTTTTTGGCCTAAAAAAATTCCCCCTAAATGGGGGACTTCTTTAGAAAATATTATCCACACAAGGCGCTTCCGCCTTGGTGTTTGTGAATGTATATTTTAATTTATTTTTTTTGTTCATAATTTAAGCGGCTTCTTTTTGTTGATTTTCCATTCTTTTGGCCAGTTCTAGGCCGTAAATATGCAAATTATTTTTGCCCATCAGGTGTACGGCTAATTTTTCGCGCTTAAGGTCATCGGGAAGAGATTTGTCAATTTTTAGTTTATAGTTATCAATAGCTTCGTCAATTTCTTCATCGGTTTTATCCAAAATATTTTTAGCCTGTTGTTCCAGGGCTATTTCTTTTGGATTTTTGATTTTTAGATTTTCCATAATAATATTTAACTATCTTATAATTTTCAGGCACAAAATTTTTTATTATAATTATCGTTTAATTGTTATCCACAGTATAGCATAGATTACCAGGGCTTGACAAGGAGGGAGAGTTTTGCTAAGGTGATTTGATGTAAAATTAGGTAAAAATTTAACCCCTTTTTGGGGATAACCGTTCTTTTTAAAAAAGAGGGTGCAATATGAGCGAATTTGAAAAATTTTTTGATGATTTGGAAAAAGAGGGGATTATTGAAAAGGTTGTATATATGTTTTTCGAAGGATTTGAATCTTTTCTTACGATTAACAATGAAATCAAGCAAAAATTCTTCCGCGAAATGAAAAAGTTTGTTATAAATCCGCAAGAAGAAGAGGTCCTGGATAAAATTATTGGGCAAAAGATGAATCTGGTTTTCCAGGGAGAGAATTTTCCAGGATTATCGCTTGAGTGCGCCAAGTTTGGGGTAATTATGAAAGAAGCAATAAGTGAAATAAAGGATGTAGACGAGGATAAAATTGCCATAGTGAAGAAAATTTATATCCTTATCCTATACGAAATCTTGGGAATATCACAAAAAAGAGCTGTCTAATATTGCCCGTATCAGCAAAATTAGACAGCTCTTTTACATTTTTAGATATATTTTTAAGCGGCTTCAGATAACTCTTGGTTAGCTTTTTTCGTTAAGGTTTCTTTTAACATTTGCGATTCTCTCTCGTCATTTAAATTTACGCCTTTCCTTTTTTTAACAAAATCAATTAACTTCATCACGATTTCAGGGTTGGCTTTGACATCTATCTTCAATTCTTCAATTACTTCATTAACGACAGGATATGTTTCCAGGGCTTTGTCAATTTTAATATCTTTATCAAGTTCCTGGATGATTGAAGCAGTTTGCGCTTCGGAAGTTAAGCTACTGTTTGTAAAATTTTTATTAATTCCACTAGCTTTAACCGGTTTAATTTCTTCTTCTTTTTCGCCTTCAGGCTTCTTTTTTATTGGTACTGCCTCAAGCTTATTAAAAGGTTGTTCCATATTTTTTTAAATTAAATTAGTTATTATAAATTTAAGCAGCTTTTTCATAGCTTTCCTCTTCTTCTTGAGCCATCTTGATATCTTCCAATCCCTTCCTAAAAGAATTTATATCTTCGGCGGATACGTCTTGATTTTTTTCTAATTCCCCGAGGGTGGCAAAGGCTTGCTCTACAATTTTAGGATTATTTAATATTTTGGGATTGCTTTTATTGTTGATAACCAGCTCAAGGGATTTTATTCTGTTTTTATCTGCCAGAGGTAATTCTTTGATTTTTTCAACTGCATCGGGTTTTAATTCGTCAAGATTTATCATATCTCCATCGTAGATACTTTCAGCGTTTTTTTGCGTTTTCTCTTCCTCTTTTTTATTATTTTCACCCCTATCTACATTCTTCCACATTTCTTGGGCTAAACTTTGTTCATTAAATTTTCCCATATTTTTTTGAGGTTAATTATATTTTTACACTATATCACAAAGAATAAAATTTGTCAAGCGTAAATAAAGAAATTATTTAATATTAGCTAAAATTATTTTAATAATTTTTTGAAAATTTCATCCAGTTTTCTGGGGTTGGCCTTACCTTTGGTAGCCGCCATGGCTTGCCCTATAAAATATTTTAGCACATTTTCCTTGCCTTTTCTATATTGCTCCACCTGGGCCGGGCTGTCTTTGATTATTTTTTTGATTATCTTTTCCAGCTCGGCTTCGTCATCTATCTGCTCCAGGCCGACTTCGGCCATGATATCGGTCGGATCGCCGCCCCTCTGGTACATTATTTGGAGTATTCTTTGCCCGGCCGAGGAATTGATTTTGCCCTGATAAACCAGGGTGATAAGTTCGGCGAAATTCTCCGGAGTGATTTTTATATCCCTGATGGTCAGATTGTCTTCTTTTAAGTGTTTGAAAAGCTCGCTGGTCAGCCAGTTGGAGGCGGCTTTAGCCAGCTTTTTTTTCTGCCTTTCCCAGCTGTCGCCGGTGGAGTCAATCCAGGCTCGCAATTCCGAGATCACTTCTTCGGCGTAGTCGGCCAGATGCTTGTCGCTTATCAGGATTTCTGTTGTTTCGTCATCAAAGAAATATTGCTCCTTGAATCTTTTCTTTTTTTCCGGGGGCAGTTCAATTAATTCGGCCTTGATTTTTTCTATCCATTTTTTGTCAATTTTAATCGGCGGAATGTCCGGTTCCGGGAAATAGCGGTAGTCGGCCGAAGTTTCTTTGGTTCTCTGCCGGACGGATTTGCCGGCTTTTTCGTTCCAGCCACGGGTTTCCTGGACGAGTTTTTCGCCGTCTTCCAGGGCTTCTATTTGCCGTTTAATTTCATAGTCAATAGCTTTTTCCACCGCTCGGAAAGAATTAATATTTTTTAATTCCACTTTTGGATTTAGTTTATGACCTTTCTTTGGTTTGATTTCGCAATTACCCTTGTACTCCCATTTGCCTTTCGCTTGCAAGCTGACATTGGCTTCGCAGCGCATCTCGCCTTTTTCCATGTCAGCGTTGCTGATACCTAAGTAGCGGAGAATCTGCTGGTAGGTCTGGCAGAATTTTTTGGCTTGCTTGGCGCTTTTAATCACCGGCTCGGTCACCATCTCTACCAAAGGCGTACCGGCCCGGTTAAAATCAACCAAAGAATATTTTTTTCCAGCCGGGTGCGTCAATTTGCCGGTGTCTTCTTCCAGATGAATTCTGGTAATTTTAATAGAATCGCCATTTACCTCCAAATAGCCGTCATAAACAAAAGGCAGGTCGTATTGAGAGATTTGGTAGCCTTTGGGCAGATCCGGATAAAAGTAATTTTTGCGGTCAAATTTGGATAGTTCGTTAATTTTGCCATGCAAACCCAGGCCCAAAAGAATAGTCCATTCTATGGCCTGTTTATTGGGATAGGGGAGAGTGCCGGGATGGCCCAGGCAAATCGGGCAAACAACCGTATTGGGTTTTTTGCCCAGAGAATCATTATTGCATTCGCAAAACATTTTTGATTTAGTTTTCAGTTCGGCGTGGATTTCCAAACCGATTATTACGTCGTATTTCATATATTTATAATAGCTTAGATAAGCTTAAAAATCAAGAAAAAAATAAGCTGAACCACTAAGGATCCAGCTTGGGGGAATTTACTCACTTTATTTCCAATGATTGTTAAATCATCGTGTAATTCCGGATCAAATCCTTTTCTGTATCTTCTTAGCGCGATCCAAAGAAGAAAAGGAATGATTACAAAAAATAGCCCGGGAATAGTTGTTGCCATTTTAAGTGTTGATTTTGGATAATGGCAAAAACCAAGAAATACGTAGCACAATAAAGTTGTCCAAGTCAGAAAAATACCAACAGACAGCAGTCTAAAAAATATAATTTTTATTTTCACGTCCCCTCCTTTTTTATAATTTTTTATTTTAATATCAATTTAACCACCTTTTCCCATATCATATCATGAATATCGCTTTTTGGTAAGATTTTGCTCTGGTCAGTGGCGTTTATTAAAACTATATCTTGGTACTGGTTAGCGATTTCCAAATAAGCTTTTTCTACTTTTTTTAGGTATTTAATATTTTCTTCGTGGATATCCCTGACTTTGTCTCTCCATTCTTTGGCTTGTCTTTGCCAGCCTAGAACTTCAGAAATTTCCGGTTCAACATGGACGACAACGGTTAAATCCGGTTGAGGCAGACCAAAAATCGTATATTCCAAATCAAAAAGCCAGTTGAAAAATATTTTGCGCGAAATAGCGTTATCAATTTTTCCGCCCTGATGGGCCATATTGGAGGTTACATACCGGTCGGCGATTACGATTTTACCTTCTTCCAGCCATTTTTTAATTTTATTACTGGCATCAAAGCGGTCAACCGCATAAAAACAGGAAGCAGCGTAGGGATTAACGTCTTCGGCCTGGCCATACTTGCTGTTTAAATAATTTTCAATTAGACCCGAGGACTTGGTGTTGTATTGGGGAAAATCTATTTTCTTGACCGGAAAGCCGAAATACGCCAATTTTTCCACTAAAAAATCAGTTTGAGTAGCTTTGCCGGAATTATCAGTTCCGTCTATAACAATTAGCTTTCCTTTGGAAAAAGACATATTTTTTCTCGTGAATTATAAAGGAGCGCCCATAATAGGCACTCCTCCCTGATTTTATTATATTGTTCTATTTATATTCTATAACAATTTTGGCTAATTAGCAAGGATTTTATCGGCTTGGGCTTTGAGATTTTTCCAAGTGCCGTTATTGTCAATTTCCAGGTCGGCTTTTTTCATGATTTTTGGGATTTGGGCATCGGCCTCCCGTCTCTGGTCAGTCAAAAATTGCTTGTAGGTTTTTTTATTGTCGCCTTTGTTTTCGTTTCTCTTGACCAGGCGCTCATACCTGATTTTAGGGTCAACTACCACCCGGATCAGCTTGAAGTTCGGCAGTTTCCTTAAATATTCAATATCTTTCAAGCGCCTGATGCCGTCAACGATGATTAGCTTGCCGGGGTCTTTTTTTATGTCTTCAAGTATAACTTTAGCAAAAGTATTTTCGCCGAAATTTTTCCGCAAGATAGTGGATAGTAAACTCATATTTTCTCGGCTCTTGGCAATATAGAGCCGGTCGCAAATATCGCGGAGCATGGTGGAAAAGCGGTAAGTGGAGGCCTTGTATTTTTTTTTGCCATATTTTGCGATCGCGCCTTTGCCGCAGGCCATCAGTCCGACCAGGCCGATAATTTTTTTATTTTTCATAATTTTACTCTACGAATTACAAATTAACTACAAATTTACAAATACTAATCAAAATATTTAAATTAAAATTTGTAAATTTGTAAAAGATTTGTAATTTGTAGGGCTATTTAGTTATTTCCAAAAATCTATATTTTAAGTTATTGTTTTCATGCGTCTCTTCTTTTACTATTTTACCAAATTTTTTCCAATCAGGAAAAAAAGTGTCAGCTTCAGGTTCGTCGTTAACAACAGTTAAATAAAGTTTATTGCAAAAGGGGAGAGCTTGTTTATAAATTTCTCCGCCGCCGATTATAAAGACTTCATTATTAACCCCCTCCTGACCTCCCCCTTTGCAAGGGAGAGGGACAGTTTTTACAACATTTATAGCTTCTTCTAATGAGTGGAAAATTTCACAGCCTTTTATCTGGTAATTTTTATCTCTAGTGATAATAATATTTCGGCGGTTGGGCAGGGCTTGGCCGATGGATTCAAAGGTTTTGCGGCCCATAATAACCGTCTGGCCGGTAGTTAATTTTTTAAAATGGGCCATATCTTCTGGGATGCTCCAGAGTAGTTTATTATTTTTGCCTAATTCGTTGTTTTTGCCAATAACGGCGATGATGGAAATCATTTTTATTAAAGTTGAAAGTATAAAGTTAAAAGTAGAAAGTCGGGATTATAAACTTTTTATGAAACCAGAAAGCAGTCTGGAAACCTCCATTGTTAGTTGATGTAATTTTATAAATTCATTTTGATTGATATAATTTAATTTCAAGGCAATGTAAAGCATTGATCTGACTTCTCCGCACGAACCCTTAGCTATATATAAAAAATACTTAAATTCTTTGTTTGTTCTCCTTTCAAATCCTTCGGCGATATTATTCATTATTGAGATAACTGCTCTTTTAATTTGATTTCCGAAATTAAAATCTTTACAATGTTTAAATGTGCGATATATTTCCATTGTTAATTTTCCCGCTTTTTGCCAAGCAATAATATCTTCAAATTTTTTAATCATCGTGTTTCTATATTACTTTTAACTTTCTACTTCTAACTTTTAACTGCCTCAAAAGCCGCCAATATTGGCGATCTCGGCCTTCAGGGATGGGTGCGATTTATAATTTTCCAAAACAATATCCTCGTATTTAAAATTGTCAATATTTTTTACCTTCGAATTAAGCTTGACAGTCGGGAAGGGGAATGGCTGGCGTTTCAGCTGTTCTTTTACCGCCTCAAAATGGTTAGAATAAAGATGAACATCGCCGAAAGTATGGACAAATTCTCCGGCCGGTATGCCGGTAACATGAGAAACCATCAGAAGCAGGAGAGCGTAGCTGGCGATATTAAAAGGCACGCCCAGAAAAACATCAGCGCTTCTTTGGTAAAGTCCCAAGTTCAGCTTGTCATTCATGACCTGAAATTGAAACATGGTGTGGCAAAACGGCGGCACGTGCGATTTTTGGCCTTCAGAGGCCATGGCGTAGATGAAATCCGGATTCCAGGCCGAAACCACGTAGGATTTGCGGTAGGGCTTGTCTTTTAGGCCTTCAATTACCCAGCCGAGCTGGTCAATTTTGCGGCCGTCTTTGGCCGGCCAGCGGCGCCACATCCGCCCGTAAATGGTGATTAAGTCGCCCCATTTTTTGACAAACGGATCGTCTGCCGGCAATTCTTTTAATTTGGCGGACAGCTCTTCCTGGCTCATATTTTTATCCGGCGCGTTTTCACTTGCCCACATCTGGTAGTGTTTCCAGGCCCACTCATCCCAGATATGGATATCCTGGTCAATCAAGGGTTTGATATTAGAACTGCCGGACAGGAACCAAAGCAGTTCCAGCGCCACTCCCCGCCAGAAAGTTTTTTTGGTGGTCAACAGGGGAAAGCCCTGGCTTAAGTCAAAGCGGATTTGCCGGCCAAAAACCGACCGGATAAAAGGCGGTTCCTCCCCTTTTTTCTTATATTCATCCAAAACCACCTGATTGAAAAATAGCTTTTTGTCTGCGCCGTTTTCCAAAATGTTTTGGCATAGATTTAGGTATTGGTATTCGGGATGCATAATTCACGTAACACATAACATGTAACATGTATGAGTTTTAATTTTTTGTAATATTAACGACTTTTATTATATTAAAATTATTATTCATAAAAGGAGGGGAAAGAAACTTCGCCACCCTCCCTTGCGGTTGCTAGTTTTAGCAAAGTATATTAGCCAGCGGTTTAAGGCATAATTTTGACCAGGTCTCTACCGATACAACAGATGGACTTTGCTTGCTGTCTTTTACCAATTTTTCAAATTCTGAGAAACTGAAGAATCGGCCTTGCTGTATTTCTTTTTTGATAGTCAGCTTTCTTTGCGTTGTGTATTGCAAATAGACAACTCCGAAATGGTCTTGGTCAACGCGTTTAGTGTCAACGCTGATAAATCCAATTGCTATTGGCTGAAAATAATTGGTATGGCAGTCGGTTTCTCCCCAGATTTCCAGCAAGGTTCCTTGAAAAATTTTTTGCGCCTCGCCCTTATTGTCAAAATCTTCCATTTCAATATGGCCGCCTATGCCGCAAGACCATTTTCCCTGGAGCCGGGTTTCTTTATAGTCGCTTTTTTTGCCAGCTCGCTGATAAACAAAAACCTTTTTGGTTTTTGGATTCACAATCAAGACATAGCCGATGAGTTCGCGGATATTTTCCATTTTTTCCGCTTTGTCCTCTGACATCCAAAAGGAGCGTCTTTCAATAGCCGAAACGGCGCGAATCGCTTCTTGGCTGTCATCAAAATGCATATATCCCGAAAACCGTCCGATTGATTGAAAAATATCTTCTATTTTTGCTACTAAAACCGTTCTGTTTTTCTTTCCCATTTATTATCCTCCTTGTCTGTTGTAAAAAGATCCTTGTTTTTATTTTTATGGAATTCAAACTTGTTTTTCCTTCCCCTCCGTAGCCACCCGTCCGCCTTGCCATTGTCCGCGGTATTGGTTACCTTGGCCAAAAACTTCATGAAAGGTAATATGAACCACGCGGGCGCCGAATGAAACTTTTATATTTGAATTACCAAGATTGCAGATTCCGAAAGTCAGTTCGCCGGAGTACCCGGGCTGGACTAAGCCGTTGAATAATGCCAAGCCGGAGCGGAACAGGGTAGTGCGGGGAAAAATTATGCCGGACAGGGTCGTGGGCAGATTGACCTTTTCCATGGTTTTTATTAAATAATATTTTCCCGGCGCAAAAATAAAGAAATTGCCTTTTTCTTCTTGGCGGTCGTCATGTTTGGCGATTAGGTTTATTTTCGGGGTGTCGCGCTCTTCAACTCCCAAGAATCCATTTCCCTCTAACTCGTAGACTTCTCCTAAACGCAAATCAAAACCAGCGCCTTCGGGGTTGTTTTCTTCCCGGTCGCAGAGATTTTCAACCAAGTTGATTTCTTTGACTAATTGGTGTAATTTTTTTATTCCTAAAATCATAAAAAATCAGTGGGGATCCATATAATCCGTTAAATCCGCGTTCTATAAATTTCAGAACACTGATGACACAGATTAGACGGATTTGCGCAGATATTTATTTAAACCTGGCAATAAACCTTGCCTTTGTATTGCCTAATTTTAATCCCGCGTTTTTTAGCTAAATTCCAAATTTCATTTTCTTCTTCAAATTTTTCGCCGCCGGTCTGAATCCGCTTATAGATTTCATGATAAACCAATTCTTTAATGCCGGCATTGTTTAAAGCTTTGAAGCAGTCATAGCAGGGCAAAACCGTGCAATAAGCGGTCGCTCCTCTTAGCCGCCTAGTATCTTGAGCATTAATAATTCCGTTTATTTCCGCGTGCGCGCCTCGGCATCTTTCCATCTTTCCGGTTTTCGGATCACCGTCAATTTTAGCGCAGCCGACTTCCAGGCAATGGACATCGCCCTCGGTCGGGCCGTTATAACCAAGTGAAACCACCCGTTTATTTTCATCAACAAAAACCGCTCCGACCTCGTGGTATCGGCAGGCCGCGCGTTTGGAACTTAAAATAGCCAAATTCATAAACATCTCGTCCCAGGACAAGCGGGTGGTCTTTGGGTTTTTTAGTATAGACATACTTCTATGAATTACAAATAAAGTATAAATTTACAAATATAGGATTTGTAAATTTGTAATCAATTTGTAATTTGCAGGGTTCTTTTATTTTATCAAATCGCCTTAAATTAAGCAAATAAAATCAGTGATTATCCATTTAATCCGTTAAATCCGCGTTCTATAAGTTTTGGAATACGGATGACACCGATTAAACTGATTTTCACTGATTAATAATTCAGTGGCCTATCCTGCACATAGTCAAGCCCAAGCTCCAGAGCCGTGGCGGCTTTTTGGAGCTCAATCCCCAGATAGGCGCTGTGGATGGTTAAAGACACGGCCAGATCTTCGTCTATTTGTTTGGTTAAATTTGTTACGGCCTTGGGATTATTTTTGATTTTGGCAGAGTATTTTTTTAAAAAATTTCCGTCAGGGCTAAAATGCCTGACAATAATTTCAATTTTCTTTTTATCTATATCAATTTTGAAATATCCGCGCGAGTCGTTTTCAAACCTTGGGCGTAAATTTTCTTTGCTGATTTTTAAGGCTTGTTTCCAGTTAAAGTCATAAATATGGGCCGAAGCCGACATGATAATTAAGTCGCCTAAAGGCAGTTTAGTTTTGGCGCAAATTTGGCTTTGCAGTTTCCTTAAGGCAAAAGCATTCAATGGCCAGCCGCCGAAAATATCATGCGAACGGACATAAGCGTTAAAATTCAGCTTGCCTTGGTTAAATAAGGCCTGGATTAAAACTATGCAGGGCCGATGTTCGGCCACGTGGTCCAATGACGGGTCAAAAAGAATTCCAACCGTTTCGCGGGCGTTTTTGTCTTTTTTTAATTTTTTAATAATTTCCTCAACCTGATTTATCTTGAAATGTTTTTGCAGGCGCTCGCCGTAAGTATAGTGAAGATTTTTAATTTTTTGGCCGTCAATAATTTGTGGCAGATAGTCGTTGATTTTTTTTGGGGTTAAGCCTAGCCATTTGGGCAGAAAAAAATTATTTGGGTTTTCATTGGTTATGACCGCCGCCAGATTTAAGGCCTCTTTTATCTTCATGGCGTCGGTGGTTTTTATGTCCCCGAATTTCAGGATTACCTTTAAGGCCTTTAGCCAGGTTTGGGCAACGGTCTGACCGCGGATTTTAAAAATTGAAGTATCGGTCGGCCAGGAGCATTCCAGCTCGTTTAAGTCTTTTTCTTCGGGCTCGGGAAAAATTTCCGGTTCCCCATAGCTTTTTATGTTTAAATCAAGTTTTTTTATCTCGGCTTCAATTTTTTTACCATCTTCAAGGCCGGTTAAATCAATCAGCTTGACGCTTTTTGTCAGGTTATTAAGCGAGGAAGATTTAATTTCCTTGTGAAGAATTTTACTTTCTTTTCCTTGCCAAATATTTTTAAGCTCCTGGCCCGAGTCGGAACGGTCCTGGCCGGCGATAATGAGGTAACGGATTTTTTTATTAGCCAGTAAATTCTTAACTAAATAATTTATGCCATTTTTAGTATAGAGCTGGCCGGCGGCCTGGTAAATATTTTTACTAATTTTAGCCGTAATTTTATCACAAATCGTCCATAAAGTAACAATCCCGACCGGGGAGCGGGGATTGCCGATTTTAATCAGGTTTTTGTAGTAGATTGGCCATTTCATAAAATTGTACCGCCACGGGGAATCGAACCCCGGTTGCATGGATGAGAACCATGTGTCCTAACCACTAGACGATGGCGGCTTAATTTAACGTAGGGAATCGCCCTGTCATCCGACAGGGTAAAAACCCCTCTTTCATGGGTGAGAACCCTTGCCCTGTCGAATGACGGGGATGTGTCCTAGCCGATAGACCTGCCCGCTTTGCTAAGTAAAACATTGCAGGCGGGCGATGGCGGCCAAATTTATCAGTGTAAATCTATTTAATCCGTTAAATCCGTGTTCTAATTATAGAACACGGATGACACAGATAAAACGGGTTCGCACAGATTTATTTTAATATTTGTCCGACTAAATTTTTATGTCCGCGCAAAAATTCCTCGGCGCTCATCGGCTTTTTGCCGGCCAACTGCAGTTTTTTGATTACCAAAGCGTCGCGGCCGCACTGAACTGCTAACTTATTATTATCTAAAAATAATTCTCCGATTTTGTATTTATTAACCTTCAAAATTTTATGTTCAACTTCTAAAAATTTTATACTTTCAACTTTCAACTTTTTACTTTTGACTTGCGTGAAAACGCCCGGCCAAGGATTGAAAGCTCGGACCATTCTTTCAATTTTAACCGCTGGTTTTTTCCAGTCAATCCGGCCATCCTCTTTTTTTAATTCTCGGACGTAAGTGGCTTTTGTTTTGTCTTGCGGAATCGGCTTAATTTTTTCTTTAACATAATCTTTAATGGCTTTTGGCAGAATTTGAGCGGATAATTTTGATAATTTGTCGTGCAGGCTGGAGGCGGTTTCTTCTGTGTCTAATTTTATCTTATTTTGAGCCAGGATCGGTCCGGTGTCAAGGCCAGCATCCATTTTTATAATCGTAATTCCGCTTTCTTTATCGCCATTTAAAATCGGCGCCTGGATACAAGCGGCCCCTCGGTACCTGGGTAAAAGTGAACCGTGAACGTTGATTGAGCCGTATTTTAGAATATTCAGAATTTTTTTAGGGATGATTTGTCCATAAGAAATTACTACGGCTAAATCGAAATCGGCAATCGGCTCGCTTCGATTCGGCGAAGCGGGCAATTGGAAATCGGAAATTTTTTCTGGCTGATAAACTCTGATATTATTTTCCTGAGCCTTGATTTTTATCGGCGGAGGGGTGAGAGTTTGTTTTCGATTGACTTTTTTGTCCGGTTGGGTGACAACCGCCTGAATGTCAAAAAAATCATCTTTAACCAAAGACATAAAAGTTGGGACAGCAAATTCCGGCGTGCCTATAAAAATAGTTTTAATTTCATTTTGTTCGCGCATATGCTATAATTTTAGCATGTTAGGGTTTATAAACTTTTTTTTACAGATTAGCCAAAATCTCGGATATGGCGGGATTGTTTTATTAATGACAGTTGAAAGTTCTTTTGTGCCTTTCCCATCTGAACTAATAATCCCTCCGGCGGCCATACTGGCCAGCCAAGGAGAGATGAACATTTTTTTAGTTATTATTTTTGGCGTAATTGGCAGTTTGCTGGGCGCGATTATTAACTATATCCTGGCTTTTTATTTTGGCCGGGCCATAGTTTATAAAATCGCCGACCATAAAATTTCCAAATTCCTTTTGATTAATTCAAAAAAAGTGGCCCGGGCGGAAAAATTCTTTTTAAAATACGGCAATATTTCAACTTTGGTCGGGCGACTGGTTCCGGTGGTTCGCCAGTTAATATCCCTGCCGGCCGGATTTGCCAAGATGAATTTTAAGAGTTTTATTTGGTACACATTTTTAGGATCCAGTATTTGGGTGACAATCTTAGCGATCTTAGGATATGCATTTGGAGCGAATCTGGAGTTAATTATAAAGTATTATCATCAGGTATCCCTAATATTTATTATCTTAGCGGCTGTTTTGGCTTTTGCGGTAATAATAAAAAACAAAAATAAAAAAGTTAAGCGCCCTTAATATTTTTGGTTTTGTCTATAAATAAAATTCCGTCCAGGTGATCAATTTCATGCTGGATGACGCGAGCCATCAGCCCGGTTGCCCAGGTTTTTTTTGTTTGCCCTTTTTTGTCCAGATAGGCGTAAGTAATTTTATAATTTCTTTTTACTTCGCCAAAAACATCCGGCACCGACAAACAACCTTCTTCGCCCCATTCTTTTTTCCATGATTTTCGTTTGATTTTCGGGTTAATCATATGGACCGGCCCTTCTTTGGTATTGACCGTTATCAGGCGGATATTCTGCCTAATTTGCGGGGCGGACAGGCCAACGCCGTCTTTTTCTTTCATGGTTCTGGCCATATTTAAACAAAGCTCTTGAAATTTTTTAGAGCTTATTTCCTTTTTGGCTATTTTAACTGATTTTTTTCGTAAAAGGGGGTTGGGGTGAGTGATAATTTTAAATTTCCTTGACATAGCTTTGAATTTATGTTACTCTCTGATGTTAACATAAATTTTGCTTTTTTACAAATAACTTTAATTTTAAGGTTTTAGATAAATTTAACTTTATCTGTAGCCTGTATTGTTGGTTTATGGAAAAGGAGAAACAAGATGAAAAGATTAAATTTTATTATCGTTTTGGCGGTTATTTTGAACGTTTCACCGTCGGTGGCTGAAACCACCTTGATTTACAATTTCAACAAACCAACCTTTGCCAACATTTCTGCTCCTGAAAATATCTATGAGTACAATTACTTTTTAGGAAAAGGAGCCGAAAATATAAATAATTTGGGTGATAATTTTTTTACTCGTTTACTGGAAGGTGCGACACTCGGCCTTGCTATTGCCGAGATGGATGTGGTCGGCCATAAATATGCCCACCGTGACGTTGCGGAGCATAACGGTGCGGAAGACACGAAAGTTCATATTGATTTTCTTGGCGGAAGAATCAAATATATTGGCAGCGCCACAAGTTTGCAGAAATTAAAAAGAGACGCGACCGGATTTAACTGGGAATCAACGATCGTTGATTACGCGATCAAAAGGCAGCTTACGAAGAAAGTAAAGCTGTCCAGCTTGTTAACTTACCTGGTGGGCCAGCTAAACTTCCCTGGGTATAGGTTTTTTTCCTCAGATGAACCTATCAGCGAATCTGAGTATAACGATATTTCAAGTTACTGTTGGAATATCACCTCAAATCAAAAAAAGCATGATAAGACTCCCTCGTGTTCCGAAAAAACTGCTTGTCATTGTCCCTGTCAAAAAATTCGGGATAAGGTTTTTTTGGATTCCGAGAAAGCTGCCTGGTGGAATGTTATTGGAGCATTACCTGCTGTTAGAGCAGGGATTGTATACCTATTTACTGGCGATTTGCCAGAAATGCCAAATTGGTGGCTCAATCCTCAGGCAGAACTAACTGACGCTGGTGTGATGTACGTATTATCAGGCTGGTACAAAACCAAGAGCGGACTTACACTCCATGTTCGTCCTGGTTGGGGAAAAAATCGAGTTGAAGATAAGGATTTATTTTCACTTGAAGCCGAAATTTCCGATATCCCCTTGTTCAAAGCTCTGACAGCCGAAATCACAGGAGGCGTTTCTGAAACGTTAGAAGCTTCTTGCTCAATCGGAGGTTCGGTAAAAATTCCTGTCAGCAAAAGACAGGCAGTGAGCCTCGGCGCTAACCATTATTCCGGTTATCACCGAAAAAACCCTTCGGCTGAGGGAAGTTGGGCAGAAATTATTGCCCAATGGCACTTAAAATTTTAGAAGTGTAGGGAGCCAGTCATTTTTTATGGATGACTAGGCTCCTTTATTTTGACTTTTTTTGTTTTCCCCAGACTTTTTTATTTGCTATAATATAACTATGGACAAGTTAAGTAAAATAATAAAAGATAAAAAAATAGATCCATCAGCAGGTCTGGGGTCGCAAACAAAAAAGCCACCGGCTTATGAGTGGCAGGATTTGGCTTTACGAATAATAGATGAATTGAATATACCCGGATTCAAGCGCAATGCGGTTTTTAAGGTTTGTAAAGAGAAGCCGAAACAGGTAATTTTATTGGCCATGAATGACACCAAAGAATTATGCCAAACCGGGGAGAGGTGGAAGTATTTTTTTAAGGTATTGGCGGAAAAATAATTTTTGCGGCCGGGCTATAATTTAAATTCCATAGTCAAATATCCAACCCCGAAAGGCGCTTCATAAGAAAGAATTTTCGGTTCATAGCTTATACCGTCTAAAATTCCCAAGAGTATCACGATTGATTTAAGGCCGCATTCGCCGGCTTGATGGATAGATTTTTCATCCATGTCCAAAATTGAGCGATTATCTTTATTTTTTAGGCATTGGATCAATTTTTGGTCAAACTTGGCTCCTTTGGGCGAGTAGCCGGCTGGAGCGTCTTTGGTCAGGCGGTGGGACAGGTCACCGGAAGCAATGACGGCAATTCTATTTTTACTCACTTGTAGCTCTCTTTGCAGGAGCCGCCCGAACTGGAAATGAGCGTTTAAATCCAGACCGGCATAGTAAATCGGAATAATTTTAAATTTAAAATTTTGGGAAAAAAGATAGGCCGGCACCCCAGAGCCATGATCCAGATTCGGTTGGCTTATTAATTGCAAGGGGGTGCTGGTTTCCAGGTGCTCCCTGATTTTGTAAGATAGACCAACATCTCCCTTTAATTCTCTTTGACTGGTAAAATCTCCGAAGTCTTCAAAATTAATATTAAATTCCGGACTCAAATTCATGCTAAAAGACTCCATTTGGATCGGGCCGTGCGGGGAAATAATTATCACCGTTTCAATTTGGGCGGAATATAAATCATGCTCAAGTTTCTTAAAAGATTCTTGAGTTTTTTTAACTCGCTCCAGATTTTCCTTGCCAATTGAAGGGATGAGTAAGGGAGGATGGGGGGTGATGGCGGAGAAAATAATCATAGGTGATTAATTAAATTGATTATTGTTTATTGGCGATAAATTCTCCTTCTTCGTATAAATACAAAACTTTAGGTGAAATCGTGATGATATTTTTCCATTTATAACCCATATCTTCAAAAATTTCGCCGGAAAGAAACGGATGTTTTTTCCCGTCAGCAATTAAGTAAACCGCTGAAGAAATAGGAGATTTGACTAATTCGCCGTCGCCGTAAAGGCAGGGGTCAACTGTGGCATAGCTTTCCAGTTCTTCCGGAGTAACCGGGATTATATTTTTATTTTTGAATTTAGTTTTCAAAAAAATTGCGTCCAGGAGCGGGGCTTTCTCGCCTTCGGATACCCAATAAACGCCGCCGGTTTTTTTATTCTGCAATAGCGCCCCGGTCGGATAGGTGGAAGTAGCCGTAATTGGCGCTCCTTCTTGGTAAGCGTTGATATCTTCCCAGCTGGCGTCCATCACTTCTTCCGGGTTAAAGCCGATATTGCGAAAAGCTTCGGAACTGGCCAGGCCCCGGCGTTTGTCGTCAACTAATAAAAATATGGTGCCGCGAGGGGAGCGTATTAAGGAATAATTAGAAAATTTAATCGGCGCGCCTTTAACATAAGCGTCTATGTCGGATTTATTGACGATAATTATTTTATTCTCGTCAAACCTGGACGTCAGGGCCCCCTTAGTCAAGAATGGCCGTTTTTTTCCGTCTTCTATAAGCCAGACGCCTGACTCGCCCTCGGCCTGAAGGAGCGAGCCGTCGGAATAACTCCTGGTAAAATACCTCTGCCAAAGTTTATAAAAATTATAATTGCCGTTATAGACATGAGGAGTGTAATTATAAAGCGCGGCTGTGGCCTGGTTGGCTGGAATAACCGAAACGCTTCCTTGAGCGGTGGTGGAGTAGAGGTTGGTAAAAGTATAGCTGCCTCCCGCTTTGTAGGTATAAAGACGAGGATTGTCCAGGTAGTCTTTAAACTGCAGGGCGGCGCTGTTGACCTGCTTGCCAAAGCCCTGCCAGCGCGAATTGCAAGCGACTCCGTCCGGGCAACCATAGCCGGTTGCCCAGTCCAGCTGGCTTTGCTTAGGAGACGAATCTTCAATCAAGCTCATTTCCTTTTGCAGAAGAACTAAAAGGAATTTTGGGCTGACCGTGGTAATCGGCCGGCATTTTATTTTTCTTTCCGCTTCCGTGGCTTCATCGCTTAAAGCGACATCATCGCAATCGTAGTTATTAACGGCGGCATCATAAATAATCTCGGCCGCGCTTTTTTTGGTGCCATAAGCGTTTTCAGTAATATAAGTGGCTAAATAACTGCCTTTGTCCTGCAGAAACTCGGTAATTTCCGCCAAACTCATAGAATCGTAGTCCAGCATTTCAAAGTCGCTGATTATGTAATTCGGGTCAAAATTGTCGTCGGCCTTGGCGGCGGCAGAAAGCAGAAAGCAGAAAGCAGAAAGCAGGAGCACAAAAAAGAATTTATTTTTATTCATAAATCTTAAATCTTAAATCTTAAATCTATTCTATATTATACTATACGTTTAAGATTTAAACAAATTACAGCAAAAAGATTGACAGAAGATTAAATAAATGATATGATAAACAAGATTTTTTAAACGATGGATCTTTTTATCTGTAAATTTTATAAAAGAAAGGAGACGGAAAGATGGCAGGAAAAATAGGAAATGGCGTAGTAGGGGTTTGCGCAGTCTGCAAGCCCTTGGCAGAAGGAAAAAGCATTTCTGAAGTGGTCGCGAGTTTGTTTAATCAAGGCGCAACCCTTAATCACGCTCGCAAACTATTAGCAGGAGCCAGTTTTTTAACCAAAGTTGACCATAAAAAAAAGGTTCTCGTGGTTACTGACAGAGATAAAGGCGGCCAAAAAACTCAAGTTGATATAAGCGGTCTTTGGCTGGCCAAAAATCATTGCGCCGGAAAGGGGCCTATGGCGTGCTGGCAAGGCGACTGCCCGATCGGAGCGGGTTGTTAAAAGCTTTCTAAAAAGAAAAAAGGCGTCTATAGATTTATCACGACGCCTTTGTTTTTTTGTTAAAAAATTATTACACTAGCAACCCTTTGATAATTTCTAACAACTTTTTTAACTCGAAAGGTTTAGCTATGTAGCCATCAGCGCCGGCGCTCACTATTTTTTGGAATTGTTTATCTGTCAGCAGGCCGGTCATAAGAATGACCTTTATTTTTGGATAAGTTGTTTTTATTCTTTTCGTCAGCTCAAACCCGTCCAATTCCGGCATGTTGATATCAGAAACAACAATATCAACATTCGCGCCTTCAGATGAAATATAATCCCAGGCTTCGGCACCATTCGCGCACTCCTTGATTTCTAAATCAATCAGTTCCTTTACTTTGGCGCGAGAAAGGAAATTTAAAAGCATTGTTCTGATTGGCTCCTCGTCGTCGACCAGTAATAATTTATATAATTTGGACATAAAAACCTCTTCTGTTTCCCTTCGTTTATTATTTTATTCCTAAATTACTCTTAAAATTTTTCAAAAGAACACTTTATCCTAGCTTTTATTTAAAAATTTGTCAATAGCAGTCCCTTTAAAAATAAAACCTCTGACATCGCGCCAGAGGTTTTTGTTATATTAAAATAGGCAATCGTCAATTGGAAATCCGCAATTTTACCTCACTTTCATCTCCACCTTGTCTTTTAGACCTAAATCAATCGTGACTTTGTCGCCCTCTTTGACCTTGCCTTCAATAATATCCAGAGCCAGTTCGTCCAGAATTAAATTCTGAATAATCCGTTTTAATGGCCGGGCGCCAAAAGTGATATCAAAGCCTTTTTTGGCCAGCATTTTTTTAGCCTTAGAGCTTACCTTTAGGCTGATGTCTTTGTTTTTTAGGCGAATTTCAACTTTAGCTAATTCTAGGTCAACAATTTTGGTCAAGGCATCCGGGGTCAGGCTCTTGAATAAAACCGTTTCATCAATTCGATTAAGGAATTCCAACTTGAAATGGTCTTTTAAGATTTTATCTATTTTTTCTTTCATTTCATCCTGTCTCATTTCATCGGCCTGTTTGATGTCACTCCCGTCAGAAAAGCCGATTGAGTATTGTTTAATAACTTCGTTTCCTATGTTGGAGGTCATGATGATAATGATATTTTTAAAGTTTACTACCCGGCCCTTGGCGTCGGTCATGCGGCCGTCGTCCAGGATTTGCAACAGAATATTAAAAACTTCTGGATGGGCTTTTTCAATTTCATCAAACAGAATGACAGAGTAAGGTCGGCGGCGGACCTTTTCGGTCAGCTGGCCGCCTTCTTCATGGCCGATGTAGCCGGGCGGGGAGCCGATCATTTTGGCGACCGAATGCTTTTCCATAAATTCGCTCATATCCAGACGGACCAGGGCCTGCTCGTCATTGAACATAAATTCGGCCAGGGCTTTGGCCAGCTCGGTTTTGCCGACTCCGGTCGGGCCGACAAATAAAAATGAGCCAATTGGCTTTTTTTCTTCCGAAATCCCGGCCCGCGAACGCCGGAGAGCGTTAGCCACGGATTTAATGGCTTCTTCTTGCCCGACCACCCGTTTGCTTAGCTCTTTTTCGGCTTTGGCTAATTTGGCGATTTCGCCTTCCAGCATTTTGAAAACCGGAATGCCGGTCCAGCGGGCCACGACTCTGGCGATATCTTCTTCGTCCACTTCTTCTTTTAAGATCCGCTGGCCCTTGGCTTGGATTTTTACCAGTTCGGCTTCTTGAACTTTAACTTCTTTCTCCAGGTCGGGAATTTCCGAATACCTGATTTCCGCCACCTTGGTTAAATCATCGCCTTTTCTTTCAATGATTTCGGCCCGGGCTTTTAGTTCGTCAATTTTTTTCTTGGATTCGCGTATTTTTGATATGATGTTTTTTTCGTTATTCCAGTGGAGTTCCAGCTGATTGGCTTTTTCTTTCAGTTGAGCCAATTCCTTGTTGATACTGGCTAATTTTTGGGGATTGAATTTTAAGGCGGTTTTATTTTTTTCGGCCATCAGCCCGGCGCGGGCGATTTCCAGGCGCTTGATTTCTCTTTTTAAATCGTCCAGCTCTTCGGGCATGGAATCAATCTCCATGCGCAAAGAAGAGGTGGCTTCGTCAATCAGGTCAACCGCCTTGTCCGGCAAAAACCGGTCGGAAATATAGCGGGCGGATAATTTAGCCGCGGAAATCAGGGCGTTGTCGGTAATGCGCACGCCGTGATGAACTTCATATTTTTCTTTAATGCCCCGAAGGATGGCCACCGTGTCTTCCACGGTTGGCTCCATAATCATAATCGGCTGGAAGCGGCGTTCCAGAGCCGCGTCGCGCTCAATGTATCTTTGGTATTCCTTGGTAGTGGTGGCGCCGATAGTCCGCAGTTCGCCCCGGGCCAGGGCGGGTTTTAACATATTGGAAGCGTCCAAGGCCCCTTCCGGCGCGCCGGTGCCGACCAAAGTATGCAGTTCGTCAATAAACAAAATAATCCGGTCTCCCTGGGATTTAATTTCTTTTAGGACCGCCTTTAGTCTGTCTTCAAATTCGCCCCGGAATTTGGCGCCGGCTACCAGAGAGCCCAGGTCAAGAGTGATGATTTCTTTATTTTTTAAATTTTCCGGCACGTCGCCGGAGATAATTCTCTGGGCCAAGCCCTCAACCACGGCGGTCTTGCCGGTGCCGGCCTCGCCGATTAAAACCGGATTGTTTTTTGTCCGCCTTAAGAGCACCTGTGTGATTCGCCTGATTTCCTCGTCCCGGCCGATAACCGGATCTAATTTTTCCTGCCGGGCCTGCTCGGTCAGATTAGCGGTGTATTTTTCCAGAATTTTATATTTAGTTTCCGGGTCAGGATCAGTCACGATTTGAGAGCCCCTGACTTCAGCCAAAATTTTTAAAACCGCCTCATGGGCTATGCCAAAACTAAGCAATGTTTCCTGGGCCGAAGATTTAATTCCGATCAGGGCCAGAAACAAATGTTCGGTGGAAATATATTCATCGCCCAGGCGGTCAGCTTCTTTTTTTGCCCGTTCCAGAACCATGGCCACTTCAGACGTGCCCTGGACAGCGCCTAAACTGGGCGCAGGTCCGCCTTTGCTTTTGGGCAGCCCTTCAATTTTTTGGATAACCAAATCAGCCACCTGGTCAGGATTGATTTTCAGCTTTTCCAGAATCGGCTTAATCAAACCGGCGGACTGCTCCAGGAGGGCGGCCAGGACATGCATGGCCTCAATGTACTGCTGGCCGTTGTCCTGGGCGATAATCTGGGCGTTGATAATTGCTTCTTGGGTTTTATTGGTAAATTTGTTAAACATGATTTTAGTAATTTGAAATTTGAAATTTGTAATTAGGATTTATTAGCAGGATGTTTAGGGATATTTCCAAATTACTAATTACAAATTACCAATTTCTTTTTTATTAATTACTTAATGTTTATAAAATAAGAATAATTAAACTTACTTAGTCAAAGATATTTTTAGCACTCTAAACTCTTGAGTGCTAATTTTAATATAATACAGCCAAGAAACAAAGTCAAGAGCTTGACTATTTTTTACTCCAAAATATCCAAATTCTTGTCGCAACTGGAACAGCGGCCGCTCACGTCCAGCCGTTCAATCTGGAAGCCGAAGCGCCGGATGGCCAGCTGATTGCATTTGGGGCAGTAGGTATTTTCTTTTTGGTCGCCGGGCATGTTGCCGACGTAGACGTATTTTAAGCCGGCTTCTTTGCCGATTTCATAGGCGCTGTAGATTATATCGTCCCCGGTTGGAGTAAAAGATTTCAGTTTCCAGGAGCTTTGGGGCGAGAATTTTGAAACATGCCAGGGAGTGTCCGCGTCCAATTCCTTGGCCATAAATTTAGCCATTTTTTCCAGCATGCCGACATCATCGCTTAGGCCGGGAATTATAAGCGTGGTCACTTCCAGATGAATCTGTTCGCGCTTTAGTTTAACCAAATTTTCTAAAACCGGCTTTAGTTTGGCGCCGCAGTTTTCTTTATAAAAATTTTCATCCATTGATTTCAGGTCAATGTTGGCGGCATCCAAATAAGGGAATATGGTCTCCAGGCAGTCGGCTGACATGTAGCCGTTTGATACCCAGACGTTTCTAAGACCGTTCCGGCGGGCCAACTTCATAATGTCCAAACCGTACTCGGCGAATACGGTCGGCTCGTTGTAAGTATAGGATATTGACTGGCAGTCGTTATTCATGGCTTCTTCCACGATCCGCTCCGGGGACAGGTAATCGTTTTTTTCATTTTTCTTCTCAATCCCGCCGGCCTGGCTGATATCCCAATTCTGGCAATTGGCGCAGGAAAAATTGCAGCCCAAAGTGCCGATAGAGTAGCTGATGGACCCGGGCAGGAAATGATACAGGGGCTTTTTTTCAATCGGGTCAACGTTATGGGCGACGGGGAAACCGTAGACCAAAGAAATTAATTTTCCGGCCTTATTCTTTCTCGCCCGGCAAATGCCCAAATTATTATTTTTTATAACGCAAAAATGGTGGCAGAGCCGGCACTGAACCTGGTTGTTTTTTAGTTGTTTATAAAATTTAGCTTCAGTCATAGATTTATCTAATTTTATCAAACCTCATAAAAAAAGCAAAACAATTTTGTCAAGCCGGTTAAAAAATAAAAGGCGTTCATTGCTTTACGCGCTGAACGCCAAGGTAATTTTTCCCTTCTTTTTCTATAATACTCCGGTGGTTCTTTTCCGCAATAACTCTCCTTGGAGCCACCCCCCCCTTTTTTTTTGAGGTGATTTACTTGCGTCCAGCGGCAATTTAGGAGGAGAATCAGGAAAAAAAATGTTAAAAGGTGATTTTTTTGGTGCTTGCGCTTTTTTCCTTAAAATTATAGACACAGGTTTTTTATATTTATATAAGAAATCTCCCGCTCGGCAATGGCTACAATTTGGCAAACACATTTTCGCCCTCCTTATAAATTTTATTTTTTTAGTTTGTAGATCTACTCTTAATTTAACACAAAACATTGCCATAGGCAAGGCAATTAAGCTATAATTATAATATGGATAAAATAAATATTTTGGGGATCAATATAGATAATCTGGATAAAAAGCAAGTTCTTGCCAAAATAGAGCAATTTTTAGCTGGCGATGAGCCAAATTATATTGTTACTCCCAATCCGGAAATTATTTTAGCCGCCCAAAAAGATGAAGAATTTTTTTATATTTTGAATAAGGCTGATTTGGCGATTCCGGACGGCGTGGGCTTGAAGTTTGCCGGTTGGGCTATGGGTAAAAATATTAAAAGAATTACCGGCACGGATTTGGTTAGAGATATTTTAGATGAATTAGGAGTCCCTCCGATTCGGCGGGCAGGTAGGAATAATGAATTAAGAATAGGTATTATAAATTGGCGAGGAGGGTTATCAAAAGAGGAAGATTTAAAGACTAGTTTACAGAAAATATATTCAGATATCCAATTTTATATCCAAAACATTGATCGCAAAGGAAGGTTGTTTAATTTAGAAGGAATGAATAGCTTTCAGCCAAATATTTTGTTCGTCGCCTTGGGCGCTCCCTGGCAGGAAAAATTTATTTATCATAATTTAAAGAGGTTGCCTTCCGTCAAGCTGGCGATCGGCGTGGGCGGAGCTTTTGACTTTTTGACCGGTAGAATCAAGCGAGCGCCAAGATTTATGCAAATTATTGGCCTGGAATGGTTGTGGCGCTTATTTAAACAGCCATGGAGAGCCAAAAGAATTTGGAAAGCGGTTGTGGTTTTTCCTTTGGAATTTTTTAAGTGGCGGTTTGTTCTGCCTTTTTTCTACCGGCCCAATGTCGCTTGCTTGCTTTATAAAAAAGAAAACGATAAGCATAAAATCTTTTTAGTGGAACGAAGTTCAGATAAAGGGCACTGGCAGCTTCCCCAGGGCGGGACAGACGGATATGATTTATTCACGGCCGGCGCCAAAGAATTATCAGAAGAAAGCGGGACAGATAAATTCAGACTCGTGAAAGTTTTTAAAAATGTTTATAGATATAAATTCGGCGAGGAAAAGGGGCGAGCTAATATTTTTTGCCGGCATATCTATGGCTACAGGGGCCAAAAGCAGGGACTTTTTATTGCCGAGTTTATTGGCCAAGATGAGGACATAAAAATTAGTTTTTGGGACCATTCCGGCTGGAAGTGGGTAGCGGCAGATAGGTTAGTTGATGAGGTCCATCAAATTAGAAAAGAGGGGGTAAAAATTTTTTTGGAAAAATTTAGAAACCTTGACAAACAATTTAAATTGGCAAAAAATTAAAATATATGTTGAAAAATTCGCAAGAACATTTTAATAATACTGAAATTGACATTAATAAAATTATTGTCAAATCTTTGCGCTTACAGCTTGAAAAAATGCAACAAGGTAAAAAGCAAGGCAGAACAGACGTGAAGTTTAGGGTATTAAAATCGTTTATAGAGACGCTTGAAACCAAATCTTTTGAAGAGGCATTCACGGAACTCAATGAATCTCGCAAACACGCCATTATCACGCGCCTAGAAAACGAAACAGAACATATGGGCGGAAAAATTCCGTATAATTTTGTTAAAAAGCTGGAGCAAATATTATATGGAGTTGACGCGAATAATAAAAAAATTGATTTTTCTAAAAAAGTTGAACTAGAAAATAAGCTTCAGGAAGAAAATTAAAATGTTTTATATTCAATCGGCAATCTATTATTAAACAAAGTTTGGTTATTCTAAAATAACATGCGCCTCAAATTCAAAAAATATATTTTTTTGCTTAACGACATAACTAATCTCTTATTAAAAAAGGAGCGAGTTCAAGCAGAAGAAGACGCCAAGAAGTTGCGCCTGGCCTTAATTGCAGTAAGCGCGGCTTTAGTTTTGTCAATGATTTTGAATGTTTATTTTATTTTTGAGATAAAATTATGAAGAACCATTTGGAAAAAGAGGCCCGACAAGTTGCCGAGAGGAATAATTTTAAGATTAACGAAAAAATCTATCAGGCTTACAGCAAACCAACAAGAAGATTCAGGAATGTTATTTTTTCCGGAATTTACAAGAAAAAACCGGCGATTTTTAAATTTTATAGCGAGGAGAGAATAAATGATGAGCCGATTTCATTGAAGTTTTACAATAAAATCAACAGAAATAAATTATTGCCAGCGCCGAGATTATTCAAATATAAAATTTTATCTTCTGCCAGCGGCTGGTTGATTGAGGAAAAAATAAGCGGCCGGTTGTTTAAATCCCCGTTAAACCGAAACGAAAGGAAGAAATTTTTAAATTTATTTTTTTCTTACCGGCAGACTTTTCCTAAAAAATCATATAAAAAATTAACTTTAGTTGAACAGCTTAAGCCGAATGAGTTCCATCTTTACCGAATCAACAAATGGTTAAAAATGGCCAACGAGGCCCAGGCGGAAGATGGTTTGGAAATTATAAAGCCAGAGGAATTTTATTCCAGATACAGAAAAATAATAAAATTAATCAATCAAGAATTCAAAAACAAAAAAATGATTTTTTGTCACGGCCATTTTAAGCCCAAGGAAATTTTTTTAACCAAAGACAGAAAATATTATTTAACGGATTTTGGGCATACAAAAATGTATCCGGAAGGATATGAATTAGCTTTTATTATCTGGGCGGACTATTTAATGCCAGCTGACTGGAAGACGCCTTATAAAAAATGGAGAAGGGGAGTGCTTGACTGGATAAATGAAATCAGACCCATGGCCGAAAAGTTAAATATAAAAAATTATAACTCGCTAATCAAAGCCAGCTTAGCCGAAAGAGTTTTGGGAACAATTTTAGCCGACATAAGAGCTGGCAGCCAGCCGGCTTTTGAACAGCGAAAAAGAATTAAATTGCTGTATAATTTAATTGATGAATTAATTTAAAAATTTTATGACAAAAAACACCCGCCTACGCCAGGCTTCGGCGAGGCAAGTTCGTCTGCGCTTCGCGCCCAGTCCAACCGGCTATCTGCACATCGGCAGTTTGCGAACCGTGCTTTTTAATTATTTGATTGCCAAAAATTTAAAAGGCAAATTGATTTTACGGATTGAGGATACTGACCAGAAAAGGCAGGTGGAAGGGGCGATGGAAAAATTAATTGAAATTTTGGACTGGATTGGAATCAAGTTTGACGAGGGCCCGGGAGCAATCAGGGGAAAAAAAGAAGATGTCGGCAAACACGGTTCCTATACGCAGTCAGAGAGACTGGAAGTTTACAAAAAATATACTAAAGAGCTTTTGGAAAAAGACGGGGTTTACTATTGTTTTTGTTCGTCGGAGCGGCTGGAAAAAATGCGCGCTGACCAGCAGGCCAAAAAACATCCGCCCAGGTATGACCGGACTTGCCGGGAATTAAGCAAAGAGCAAGTAGAAAAAGAGCTAAAATCAGGTAAAAATTACGTAATCAGGCAAAAGATGCCTTTAGAGGGAGAGGTGGTGATTCAAGACGAACTGCGCGGAGACATTAAATTTAAAGCCCAAGATTTAGAGGATCAGGTTTTGATAAAATCAAATGGCGTGCCGACTTACCAATTTGCCAATGTGGTTGACGACCACTTAATGGAAATCAGCCATGTGGTCAGAGGAGAGGAGTGGATTCCGAGTTTTCCCAAAAATATTTTGTTGTATAAAGCATTCGGCTGGACGCCGCCGAAGTTTATCCATATGCCCCTGACTTTAAGTAAGGAAGGGGGCAAGCTTTCTAAACGGCATGGCGACGTGGCGGTGGAGGATTATAAAAATAAAGGTTATCTGCCGGAAGCGTTGATAAATTTTTCGGTATTACTCGGCTGGTCCCCTTACGCTTCCACCGGCGCTAAAGCTTTGGCAGACAAGAAAGTTTCGGGGGATAAACATCCAAAAGGCGAACAAGAAATTTTTACCTTAGCCGAAGCCGCGAAAATATTTAAAATTAAAGATATCGGAACAAGCCCGGCGGTTTTTGACATTGAAAAATTAGATTATATAAATGGATATTACATCCGGCAGATGGATTTGGATAAGTTAGTTGGGCTGTGCAAACCATATTTGGAGGAAAATTTGAAAAAGACAGCAGACAGCAGACAGCAGACAGCAGAATTTATAAAAAAAGTTGTGGCCCTGGAGCAGGAACGGATGAAAAAATTATCCGAGATAGGGGAGTTGACAACTTTCTTTTTTGCAGATATAGAATATCCGGCTGAACTTTTAATTTGGAAAAAACTATCCAAAAAAGAAGTCAAAAATAATTTAACCCAAGTGTACGAACAACTAAAAAAAATGGCGGACAAAAATTGGACTAAAAATTTTATTGAAAATACGCTCATTACATATATTAAAGCAAAAAATCAAAAAGTTGGTGACTTTTTGTGGCCAATGCGGGCGGCTCTGACTGGTCGGAAGGCCAGTCCCGGGCCGTTTGAAGTGGCCGAGGTTTTAGGCAAAAGTGAAAGTTTAAAAAGGATAAAAGAGGGTGTAGATAAACTATAGAAAAAAAGGAGGAGTAATAAAATGGCAAAAACATGTATCCATTGCGGGAAGGTAAGTAATATTTTTGAAAAATTAATAGACATAGTAAAAGGATTTCCATTTTGGCGCTATGTTTGCAGTACCCCGGGATGCATTAATAATTCCCAATGGATAGGAGACGACTTAGTAAGTCCCTACTAAACAAAAAGTACTTAAAAGACTTTAAAGTATTACTGGAAACAGCGGAGTAAAACTTCGCTGTTTCTTTTTTTGTCTAAAAATGCTATAATATAAACACAAGAAAATTTATGAAAATAAATATAAAATTATTAACAATAGTTTTGATAATCCTTAGCTTTGTTTTTATTTCCAATAATCGCGTTTTAGGGCAAGAAGAAGTTAATGACGAGGTCAAGGCCCTAAACGCCCAAATTCAGGCGCAAAAGGATAAGATAGAAGAAATCCAGAAAAGGCAAGAAGTTTATTCCCAAGCCATTAAGGAAAAACAAAAAGAAAAAGCCAGCTTGAATAACCAGGTTTATCTAATTGACAACCGCCTGGCTAAAGCCGAGCTAGATATTACCAGCACGGAAATTGAGATGGACAGGGTTAATTTGGAAGTTAAAAAGGCCCGGATTGAAATAGACGGCAAAAACAAGGAAATTGAAAACGAAAAAGGACATATAGGCGATGTCCTAAAATTAATGTACAAAGAAAGCCGGGTTAACACTTTGGAAGTTTTGCTTTTGAATGATTCTTTGACTGATTTTTTAAACCAGGTTAAACATCTAGAGGATATTAATAAGGAAGTGGGGAATAGCTTAGATGTTTTGAAAAAATATAAAAATCAGCTGGAAAAAACTTTGGTTGATTTAGATGATAAAAATAAAGATTTGCTGTCTCTGAAAAAAGAGTTGGAAGAAAAAAAGGAGATATTGGAAAGCGAGAAAGGCAGTAAAGTTTTTATTCTATCTCAGGTGGCTTCTAGTGAAAAAGAATACCAGCGGCTCTTGGAGCAATCAAAAAAAGAGCAGGCGGCGGCATCGGCTGATATAGCCAATCTGGAAAAAACCGTTCGTGACAGAGTAAATCAACTAGCCGGCGGCAAGCTGGAGTTTAACGACGCCGGCCTTATTTGGCCCGTACCCCAGAACTCAATTACTTCTTATTTCCATGATCCGGACTATCCTTTTAGATATATTTTTGAACATCCGGCTATTGATATTCGGGCTAGCCAAGGTACAGCCCTGAAAGCGGCCGCTTCCGGCTATGTGGCCAGAGCGAAGATAGAAGGCTCCAGTTATGGTTATATTATGATTGTCCATGGCGACGGTTTGTCCACTGTTTATGGCCACGCTTCCAAATCCTTTGTCAAAGAAGACGAATATGTGGTCCAGGGCCAGGTTATCGGCTTGTCCGGAGGCATGCCGGGCACAACCGGCGCCGGCAGTCTGACAACCGGGCCGCACCTTCATTTTGAGGTCCGCCTAAACGGCATCCCGGTTAATCCTTTGGAATATTTGCCATAATTTATTAATTTTAAAAATCTATGCTTAAATTTAAAAACAATAAAAAGGGCTTTACTTTAGTGGAGTTACTTTTGGTAATTTCAATCATTGGTTTTTTATCAACTTTGGCGGTGGTTAATTTAAAAAATGTTCGCATCAAGGCCAGGGATGTTGCCAGGCTGGCGAACATTGATTCCTTAACCAAGGCCCTTGAGTTTTATTATTACGATCATGGCGAATACCCCGATGTTTTGGATGATCCGGAATTTAATTGGGAAAACTATTATGAAGAAATGTATATTATACTCCATGACGGCGGCTATATAGGATTTAATAATAATTCTTCAAAGTTCGCAAATCTTTTTATAAAAACGGCTTCAGCTATGTTAATGCTTGTTCCGAATATAGGAATACAGGACCCATTAGTAAAAAGCCTTGGTTCGGATTGGAGTTATGGTTATTATAATAATGCCGATAAACAGTCTTATGTTTTGAGAGTAAGATTTGAAAAAAATGATTCCGGCATTACTAAAAAAAGGTATATGGGCAATCTGATAGACGACGGCTTTACCGGCGGTTGTGATGATTCTGCTTATTTCTGTATTTCCAGCGCTAAGAATTTTACTCCCAATTATCGACCGACCGACCGCCCACCTGCTTCCCCGTATTTTTAATTACTATCTAAATAATAAATTTATGCCTAAAAAAATAAAAAAAATTGAAGAAAATTTAAACCTGGACAAAAGCTACTTAAAGCTGGGAATAACTTTCTCTCTTTTCCAGCTTCTTATCGGGATTGCTTTTATTATCATCCATGTTTGGTTGTTAGTCACTTTTTATCATTATAACGTCAGAATGTAAAAAAATGGCAACGCATGAAAATAGGGCGCAAAAATATTGCGATTATGCCTTGAATGTTTTAGGCGCCAAGAAGCTGAAATTTCGGCCCATGCGCAGAAAAAATAACCGTGTCAACACCAGACACGGTTATGTCATTGGCAGGACTAATTTAAAAACTGGCTTGATTACAATTGATATTTTCACGCCCAAAAAACGCGAACCCAAGAAAATTTCTTCTATTCTGCGGACTTTGGCCCACGAGGTTGCCCATTATCAAAAAAAGCCTTTCAGACAGCGCCATCGGGGTCGTTGGATAACGCGCCAGCATTATCCGGAGTTTTACAGACAAGTGACCAAGAATATTGAGATATTAAGAGAGGATAGGGTGTTAGAGAAATTTTTTAAATAACCCCCTACAAATTACAAATTTTATTACGAATTTACAAATGAGATGGTTACAAAAGTCCGTTTCTACTGCAATTCCCAAATTTTGGCATAATTTTTTCTAAATTTTATCGCCTATATATCCATATAAGCTCAAAAATTTATAAAAAATTCTGTCCAAAATTTGAAAATTTCGCTACGAAAGCGACTTTTGTAACCATCTCAATATTAAAACGTTTTGCCGGTATATTTGTAAATTTGTGGCAGATTTGTAATTTGTAGGGGTTATTTTTTTAAAATTTTTCCGCTGTGAAGTTTTTTGTGAACATCGCGAAGCTGCTTATTGGTGACATGGGTGTAGATTTGGGTAGTGGCGATGTTCCGGTGGCCCAAAAATTCCTGAACCAGGCGCAAGTCAACGCCCTGGGAGAGTAAATCAGTGGCAAATGAGTGTCTAATAGTGTGAGGAGTGGCCATAATGGGCAGGCCGGCGATTTTTACGTATTTTTTTACAATATCTTCCATGCTTTTGGTAGTTAACCGGCGCGATTGGCCGGTTTTTTCTATACCCGGCTTATAATTTATAAACAAAGCCTCGTCCATATCCGTGCGTTTATTCAGATAGTTTCTTAAGGCCTCTACGGCCCGCTTGGAAAAATAAACTGTTCTGACTTTTGCGCCCTTGCCGATTATACTGATTTCCAAATCTTCGGTTTTATTCTTGATTTTTAATTGGTCGCGGTTTAAGGCCGCTAGTTCGGCCACGCGCAGGCCGGTGGAAAAAAGAGTTTCCAGTATAGCCCGGTCGCGACATCCGATTTTTGTTTTAGTGTCAGGCGCCAAGAGCAGGCGTTCCAGCTGGTCCAGAGTTAAGAATTTAACTTCTTTATCTGATTTGTCCTTAGCTAGTTTAATTTGGGTAGGGGACAGCGTTGCGATATTTTTCTCCACAAAAAACTCCAAAAGCGAACGCAGGGCGATTAAATAATAATTCTGGGTGGATTTTTTTAAAGTTTTTTTTGTCCGCGGATCAACATGGCGCGCCAAAAATATTCTGTATTTGGCAATTTGGGCAGGGGAGAGATGGTCGGGCTTTAGATTGCTTAGGTTATTTTCACTTAACCATTTAAAAAATTTATTTAAAAATCGCGCGTAATTCTCCTGGCTTTTTTGCGCCAGGCCTTTTTCAATTTCCAGATAATCCAGGAAATCAGTTAAATATTGTGGAATAGGTTTATTCGCCATATAAACATTATACCATATTATGCGAAGTATTACTTGGAGGAGGGGATAAGAGAATAAAATAAAAAAACCCTTTGCCGAACGAATTGCAAGCGAAGGGTTTTAGGGGCGGATAAAATTATTTTTTATCCTCCCTTATTAATCGGCCGTTTTTGTATTGCCATGCTCGGCGGCCGATTTTCATAAATGGTTTTTTCATGCCTATTCTCCTTTTCGGGATGGGGGATTAATAATTTCCCTGTTTTATAAAGAAAGAATGTTTTAATTTTTTATTTTAATTAGTATTGCAAAAATATTTTTTTAAAAGTCAAGTCATGTCTACCTAAAGTAAAGATATCGGCCGATGGAGAGGGAAGGGTTTTTTCTTGCCCTTTTGTCTCTATGCAATACTTCGCATAATGTAGATTAATTAACGTATTAAGTATATATAACCAGGCGGCTTCCAGCCGTGGTTTTAGTTGTTTTAGTTATAGAGTTTAATGTTATTTAGCTGATTGTCAATCCCAGCAAATGTATTTCCGGGAAAAATAATAATAAAACTTTAATCAACAATAAGAATACTCCGACAACTAATACGCAAAAAACTATAACCGCTAATGTAAATACCACTTTAAAGGCTCCTTCCATATAATTAAGTATTAAAATTTAAGGCGTTTTTGGTACCTACGTACCTGTGGCGCGATAAATTTTAATTATTTTTCAAACTATTTGAATTATTTTTTTGTGCCACCAAATTACTCTGTCACTAATTATATTTTAGTTATAAGATGCAAATCAACAATTACAAATTTACGTTTTATTTAGTATTTGTGAATTCGTGAAAGAATTTGTATATTTGTATTTCAGTTAATATTAGCTAAATTATCTTATTTTTACCTAAAATTAGCGATAATATACCCTATCACCATACCTTAGATCAATATAAAATTTTTTATTAAAATCATCTTTCAGTTTTTCGTCTTTTATTATGTTTAATTTTTCAATCTGTTTGTTTTGGTCCTCGTTGATATTGAAAAATACTTGCGGACCGCCCGCAATTTGAAGCTTTACAGTATCCGCTTCATTGTCCAAAATAAATTTTTCTATCGGATATTGGGCATTGCCTTTAAGATTATTAAAAAGGTCCATGATATAATCTATGTATTTTTTTTCTATATCAATTTCTATATCCCTTAGCTTTCCTTGCCCCTGGTTCTCAATCAGCGGATATTTTTTGCCTTTGATTTCAAGGGGGTTAATCTCATCTATTACATAGCCGTCAATATCGCAATAATAATATTTGTCGTTTTCGCGCCAGATGAAAGCATAAGACTTTTCCCGGACATTGATTATCAGGTTGCCGGGCATTTTTTTATCAACCTCCAAGGTGTCAAATGTGTATCTTTCTTTTAGGTTCTTAATAAACTGATTTTTTTTAAATAAAAATAAATTATTTTGTTGGCCGAATAGAAATCTTTTTTCTTTGGTTTGATCCCAGACCAAGCCTTCTATTTCGCCTGATGATATTTTTTGCGTCCCCTCCACTGATATTGTATTTATTTTAAAAACATTAGAAAAGAAAAATAGCCAGCCCAAGCCGATAATTATCAGCCAAATTGAGAGAGTTATAATCTTTTTGCGCCATAAAAAACTCCAATCCAATCGTCTGACCCTTTTTTTTCTTCTTTGCTGAAAAAAAGGATTAGAATATTTTTTATTGTGATAATCAATTTTTTTGATCCTCCTTTTCATTAAAATAATTCAAATCTACAAATTTATCAAAATCACTTTTTTTATGTTTTAATATTCGTAGATTTGAGTTAAATTTGTAGATTAGAGTGATGATTTAATAATTAGGCCTATCAACAAAGAATAAACATGGTGCCGGCCGAAACGGTTTAATTTGTATTCTTTGATAATGCCGTTATGGCTGACCTTGGCGATTTCGCCTTGCTCTCCCCTCTCTACTTTTACCGCTTGCCAGCCGGCGCCGTTTTGGCTGCCAAAAAATTCAGTTGCCTTTTTGTTTTTCCGCCCGATTTGCCTTACCCGGATATTGTCGTAATTCAAAACTATAAGTCCATTTTTTTTGGTTCGGTCGGCCAGTTTTTCATACTCCCCTACCAGCTTGTCCATATCGGAAAAGCCTTCTAAATATCTTTGGGTAATGTCGGTGATAATTGAAATTTTCGGCTGGACAATTGTTAAAAGATATTTCATGTCGCCCGGGTCGGACGCGCCCAACCCCAGAACCAAGTATTTTGGAAAATCAAACTGGAAAATCGCCAAGGGCGCTTTAAAAATAATCGGCAGCCAATTTTTAAACGAGTTATAGCCGCTGGGCAGATTAAGAATCGCCAAAGGCAGGCCGATTTCAGTATTGAAATTTTTTGGATTTACTCTGACACTCAAGCCCTTGTCCAGCAAAACCTTCTTAATCTCGTCTTTAACAAAAACTTTGTTAGTGCTGCCGGCCACGGCAATAATCACCGGCCGGTGGATCAGTAAAACCAGTTTGGTGATGTATTTGAGGTAATATTTTAATGTTAATTTAAATATAAACTTCATAGTTATTTAGGAATTAGAAATTTTTAAAATACTCATCCAACCGGTCAAAGGCCCGGTTAATATCTTTTTGGCTGCGGCCAAAACTCATCCTCACGTGGCCTTCGCCGCTGGGCCCGAAAGCCACGCCCGGAACCAGAGCTACCTGGGTTTTGTCCAGTAAATCCAGGGTAAATTTCCAGGAATCTTTTTCTTTGGTTAGTATCTTAGGGAATACATAATAAGCGCTCTCCGGTTTAACATAAGAAAAAACATGATTTAATTTATCCAGGCGCTCGCAAATTAAATTGCGTCTGATTTTGTATTCTTGATTGAATTTTATCACGTCTTTTTCCGCCATTTCCATAGCGCCCAAACCGGCGTATTGGGAAATAACCGGCGCGCAGGTAACCAGCGAGTCGTGGACTTTTAGGATTTCTTTGGTTACAGACTCATCGCTATGAAGATACCCCAGCCGCCAGCCTGTCATGGCATAAACTTTGGAAAAACTGAAAATCCGGATAATTTTTTTCCTTAGTTCCGGGACCTCGGCTAGAGAAAATATTTTTTCATTATTAAAAACAAAATCTTTGTAGACTTCGTCAGAAATTAAAAATAAATCGTGTTTTTTAGCCAGCTGAGCCAAGCCCAGGAGCTGCTCTTTGGTGTAGATGGTGCCGGTTGGGTTATTAGGATTGCAGTATAGAATGGCCCGGGTTTTTTTGGTTATGGCTTTTCCAAACCTGCTTAAATCAAAAGCCCAGTCCTTGGTCTCGTCCAAGGCGACATAGACGGGCCGGCAGCCGGCCAGATTGATGACTTCCCGATAAGAAGTGTAGGTTGGCTCCGGGATTATAATTTCATCTCCGGGTTTGGTGATAGCTAGAATGGAAGCGGTTATGCCCTCGATTGATCCGACGGTGACAATGATTTCTTTTTCCCAGTCATAATATATGTTGTCTTTGGCCAGCATTATTTCAATTAGCTCCCTGAGCTCAGGTAAACCGGGAGAAAGAGAATATTTAGCTACCACTCCCCTGTCCAAAGCCCGCTCCACCCGCCTTTTGATGCAAGGCGGAGTGTCAAAACTGGGGATGCCTTGCGCTAACGAAACAACATCCGGGTACTCTGAAGCCCGGATTTCTATTTGTTTTATGGTGGATAATTTTAGATTTTTGGTTCTATTAAAAGGCATTTTAAACTAAATTTTTTAATTTTTCCAACATACTAGGCAGAATTGGAAGTAAAATCTTTATAAATTTCATCAAAAATGGCACGACTTGGGATTTATTTATCCAGGCGACAGTAAAACCAGGAATATAGGGATAGCTTAAAGCTCCATAAATAATCAAGCCGACAACAAAACTGCCCAAAATAAAGCCAAAAATAGCTCCCAGGAGGCGGTTAATTGACTTAAGAAACGGAATAATTGAAATAATATTAAAGGTTTTATCCAGAATGGCAAAAATTATCAGCACCAGCCGATGCGTCAAAGTAAAAAGCAAGATAAAGATAATTACCCGGCCCAGATTATCAAAACCGAAAAATAGCCCCTGGAACCAGGAAAAAACCAAGAGATGGTATTTTATGGCTATCCAGGCCCCGGCCACTGTCCCGGTCAGCGTGCCTAAAGTGCGAATCAGGCCGAAAAACAAGCCGTAGAAGACAAAACCGGCCAGAATTATTATTAAAATGATATCAAATAGGCCCATATTTGAGTTTAATAGCCAATAATTAATAATCAAATTCCAAATAATAAATAATAGTCAATATCCCAAAATATTTTAATTATTGGTTATTGATAATTATTTGATTATTGATTATTTTTTATTGATTATTTTATTAAATTAATATTAATCACCTAAAGGATTGTAGCCGTTGGCCACTTCCAATCCGTCTAAATAACCGTCGCCATCTGTATCTTTGTTATTCGGGTCGGTTCCCAGCTCCTCTTCGCGCCGATCAACCAGGAGGTCGCCGTCGGTATCGGTTTCCCGGGTGGCGCCGGAATAAGTGATAGCCTGCATCGCGTTCCAGTCTTCAGTGGTTTGCGGAACTTTGCTAAAGATGCTCCTGAAAAGCTCTATGCCTTTTTTCTCTGAATTAAGATTGCGGTTTTCGGCTTTTTGCCTTAATCCATAAGCCATGACGGTGATAGCGGCGTTGTCGCTCGGGTCGTTCATGTCGGCTATTCTTTTGTAGATTTCCTGGAATTTTTCTTGGGCCTGCTTTTCGGCTTCATCGCTGCGCAGACTCGGCCAGCGGCCGTTGGCGATTTTGATGGCGTCGGCCATCTCGTCTTCGGTCTCGGGAAGTTTGTCAAAGGCGTTCTTAAACGAATACATAACCGCCGCTCGCTCGCCTTCGCCTAATTTTTGGGTGTTTTCGTCCACACCGTAAGTGATAAATTTATTTATGGCTTCTTCCATTTTGTCGGTCAACTGCTGGACATTTTCTTTCAGTTTGGTTAAAAATTTAATTTGGCTGGCCTGCTCTTTGACTGTATCTCGGAGTTCTTTTAGCTGGCTTAAAATACCTTCAAAATTATTTTCAAAAACATTTTTAGCCTTGTTTTTTATTTCTATAATATTTTTGTCTCCGGCGCACGTGTTATCCACAGAAAAAGAGTTTACGCCGCATTTTTCTCCCTGGCATTTGCCGGTGCAATAATCTTCGGCGTATTTTTTCCAGGTTTGACTGGATTTACATGAAGTGTCATCAGTATTGATCTGTTCGGAGCCGTCGTAGCAGCCCCATTTGGCATAGTGATAATTTTTTTCCGCCTCGGAAATATTTTTACATTCGCCGTAGTAGTCAATCTTAACGCCGTTTTGACTTACAGCCACGCATTTATTGGAGTAGGTCTGGCCGTCCTGGCCGCAAATCGGTTCATATTCCATGGTACAGGATATTTCGCCTACTTCAGTTATTTCGGCCGGTTTATCGCCTTTAAGCTCAACCGCAATTTCGTTGCTGTAAACTCCGCATTTGCCGCCCAGATATTCGCAGACTCTCGCGTAATAAACGCCAGTACCGCTGAAGGCCTTCAGCTTGTCTGAATCATGGCCCGGGTCGGAGTAGTAATGGTATTCATCGCCTGGTCGGGTAGGATAAATTGGATTTTCATTAAGCGACCAAACAACCTTGAAGCCAAGAGGGCTTTGGCCGGTTGTAACCCAATGTATTTTTTCTCCCACTCTCTCTAATTTAATTTTGACGTTTGCTTCGGTTATTTCCGTCTCCTCAATCGTTTCTTCGCCAGATATGTAAAGACTTATTTCATTACTATAGACTCCGCATTTCTCGCCAAGATTTTCGCAAACTCTAATATAGTAGTTGCCGGCTCCATCAAAAACCTCTAACTTATCGCTTGCGGTTTTTGGATTTGAATAATAATGATATTTATCCCCTTCTCTTGTCGGGTAAGTCGGACCCTCGTTTTTTGACCAGACAACTTTAAATCCGTTCGTACTATAACCATGAGTATCCCAAGAAATACTGGCTTTAATACCGGCAAAACCTGATAGAGTTATTTTTTCTACGCCGCTCGCAATTATATTACTGTCGTCTTTTAACTCAACTTTAATTTCATTGCTGTAGACTCCGCACTGGCCGCCCAGGTATTCGCAGACCCGGACATAATAAATACCAGTGCCGTCAAAAGCGGTTAAGGCGTCGGAATTTTTATTCGGATCAGTATAATAATGATATTTATCCCCGGCTCTATTTGGATAAGTCGGAGAAGAGTTAAGCGACCAGACAACTTTAAAGCCCTGCTTGGAATAACCAGCCGCTGTCCAGTAAATTTTGCCTTTTGTTTCATCTTCAAGTTTTAATAAAATAGAAGAAACATTATGATTTTGATCATCGTTCTCGCTCAAGGTGCCAAAGTTTTTTACCACCGAATCGCTATAAACATTTTCTCCATTACTTCCTTGATAATATTTTTGCAATTCTACATAATATTTAGTTCCTTTTTCCAAGTTGTTTAATATTAATTTGCTGTCATAAAAATTATTTGTATGATTAAAAACATTATCGGTTTTCCAGCTTTCATCACTTAGTTCATCTTGATTTTTTGCGTATCTATACCGGCCGCTACTACCCATCCCCTTTGATTGCCAATAAATTGTGGCTGAATTTACGCTAATGTCATAGATTTTTGTTTCAGCATCATTAATCGCCAAAAGTTCTTCGTCAGAACTTATTGCTGTAGTCGCGCTGACGAAATACGTTGAGCCGAAAAACACGACCAGCGCTAAAATCGTCAGCCAAGCCCCGAATTTTTTGAAAAATTTGTGCATAGAGTTTTTAATAATCAATAATTAAATTTCCCTAGCCTCGCCAAGCGAAGCGGGGCAGGCAAACAATAAATAATTTAAAATAATCAATATTAAATATTTGTTATTTTAAATTATTTGATTATTGGTTATTTTGGTTATTGTTTATTTATTATGTTAAATTATGTTAAATCCTCGGAAATAACACCTCGCCTTTTTTAACTTTTGTCCCAGGTTTTAACCCGCCCCACTGGGTGGCTTCTTTAAAATTTTTGGCTAATTCTTGGCTGACATCCAAGCCCAGCTGTTCCCAAATTTTTTCTGAAGTTTGCGGCATAAACGGCCATAGCATCCAGGCGATCTGCCTAAGTCCCTCCAATATATTATACATAATTATTCCGACTTTTTCATCTTTTTTCTTTATTAACTCCCAGGGTTTATTTTCAGTAATATAATTATCCAAATATTTCATTTGGAAGTTAATATAAAATAAAGCCCTGTCTATTTCTAAATTATTTAAATTTTTTATAAATTCTTTCCAGGCTTTAGATACTTCATTTTTGAATTTTACCTGCTCCGCCGAGCCGCGTGCGGCCGGGGAATTATTATTTTGAGTTTTGAGTTTTGAGTTTTGAGTTTTTTCTGCAAGCGTTATGGACCGTGCCGATAGATTACCTATTCCATTGGCTAAATCAGCGTTATATTTTTCGTCAAATTTTTTCCAGCTAACATCGCCGTCATGGCCGAAAGGAGTAGCGCTCATCAGCAGATAGCGGGCGCCGTCAACTCCATATTTTTTTATTAAATCTTCCGGTGAAATTACATTGCCTAATGATTTGCTCATCTTTTGGCCGTCAACTAAGAAAAAACCATGGACAAAAATTTGCTTTGGCAAAGACAGATCTATTGCCAAGAGCAGAGCTGGCCAGATAGTGGCGTGGACGCGCAAAATGTCCTTGCTCATCAGCTGGACGTCAGGGGGCCATACCTCACCCCAGCCCTCTCCTTCTAAAGGAGAGGGGGTTTTATTTTCTCCGCTCCAGCCCAGGCCGGTTAGATAATTTAAAAACGCTTCTATCCAGACATAGGTGGTATGCTCCTTGTCCCAGGGGAGAGTAATCCCCCATTTTACGTTTTTTCGGGAAGCGGATATATCTTCTAATTTATTTTTTTCTAAAAAGCTGATTACTTCGTTTTTTCTTTCAACCGGGCTGATTAACAATTTATCTTTTTTAATTAAATCAAACAGCTTACTTTGAAAAGCCGATAATTTAAACATATAGCATTCTTCTTTCATTTTTTCCGGTTCAGTCCCGTGGTCCGGGCATTTGCCGTTGACCAAATCTTTGGCGGTTTTGTATTGTTCGCAACCGACACAGTAGAGCCCGGTATATTGCCCTTTATAAATGTATTTTTTTTCGTATAAATATTCCAGAGCTTTCTGGGCGGCGCTAACGTGTTTTTTGTCCGTGGTGCGGATGAAGTTATCATTGGAAATATTTAACTCATCCCAGGCCAGCTCAAACTTGGCTGCCAGTTCGTCCACGAATTTTTTGGGCTCTTGGCCGGCTTTGCGAGCGGTTTTTTCAATTTTGGCCCCGTGTTCGTCTGTGCCAGTCAAAAAGAATGTCCTATCCCCTATCATCCGATGGTAGCGCGCCAAAACATCAGCTGCGATGGTGGTATAGGCGCTGCCAATATGCGGTTTGTCATTGACGTAGTAGATAGGAGTAGTTATGTAAAATTTTTTATTCATACACGAAGTAAACGAAAAATTACGAAAATAACAAACTAGTTTACGCTTCTTAAATGTTTTTTGCGATCATTCGTATAAATTATCCTTTTTATATAAAGATTTGGGCTGCGAAAATTTACAAAGATACCTAATTCATAATCGCTTACCTTTAAATAACTGTATATTTGGTCTATAAAATTACTTGGAATTTTATCAACAGCCTTTAATTCTAAAATTATCTTATTTTCAATTATGAAATCAGGGCGATAAGCTCCGATGATTTTACCTGTTATCGGCGAATAAATATCGATATTTATTTCCCGTAAAAATTTAATCTTATCTCTTTGTAATAATTCTTCTATAGCATTGTTGTAGACTTTTTCTTTATGGCCAGGGCCATATATTTTTCTGACTTCCATTAATATACCCTGTATTTTATAACTTAATTCTTTATGTATTATTTCTCCTTGATTATACATATTACAAATTACAAAGATGTAAATTTTATTCGTTTATTTCGTTAAATTTAGTTTAATTTCGTGTCTATTTCCCCACAATCACCACGAATTCGCCTTTCTGGTCGCCCGGGCTGTCTTTAATTTTTTTAATAATGCTTTCCAGTTCGCCCCGATAAACGGTTTCGTGCATTTTTGACAATTCCCGGCAAACGACCACCGAGCTGACCAGCCGTTTCTTTTTAATCTGTTTTTTCTTAATGTTAATCTTTTGGTTTTTTTCCTCGGCGGCCAGATTGAATTTTTCCACTTCTTTATTTAATCTGATCAATTCTTCCAAAAATTTTATTATCCGGTGCTTGGATTCATAAACTACAACCGGAAATTCGCTTTCCATTACTTTTTCAAGGAATAAATTTCTCCCCTTTTTGTGCGGCGGGAAGCCTAAAAATACGAATTTATCGGTCGGGACGCCGGAGATGGATAGGGCGGCGGTGACGGCCGATGGGCCGGGTACGGATTCTATCGTGGTTTCATCCCCGAATTTTTCCGCCACAGCCTGGACCAGTCGGCCGCCCGGGTCGGAAATTCCGGGTGTGCCGGCGTCAGACACCAGAGCCAGATTTTTACCCTTTTTGAGCAAATTTAAAATATGATTAGTTTTGCCTTCTTTTGAATGCTGATGATAAGAAGTGGTCGGAGTTTTTATTTTGTAGTGGTCCAGCAGCTTCTTAGTCACCCGCGTGTCTTCGCATAATACAAAATCAACTTCGTTTAAAATACGAAGCGCTCTTAAGGATATGTCTTCTAAGTTGCCGATGGGAGTGGCAACGATATATAACATAATAATTTCTAATTTCTAATTCACCTAATTTCTAATAAAATTTTAAATTCCTAATGTATAGTGTCTAATTTAATGTTTTGGTATTAAGGATTTGAAATTTGACATTTTATTAGAAATTAGAAATTAGGTGAATTAGAAATTTTCTACACTATTTCCTCTTTCCTTTCCCTGACATACTTCGTCCAATCCTCGGCGATTTCAACAAATATTTTGAAAGGGGCTTCAATTATAAAATCAAGGATAAAGACAAAAAGGTTTATTTGAGAAAATTTTTCGCTTAGCCATTTTCCGACTGAAACTATGGGCACGTAGAAAAAATCAATCAGGAATGAAAAAATATTTTCCTTGGGCTCAATCACAGCCAACTCCTTTATCCCTTTTCTAATCCGGATACTAAAGAAACTAACCAAAGCCAGGAAGAATAAAAATATGATGGTGCTGACCCAGTTAAAGCCGATTCTGTCCAGGGCCCAAACCACCGTCCCAAAAGACAGGAAGAAAGTAAAGGCATAAATCAGGCCGAAGACGAGATTGGTCAAACCGCTTCTTTTTATGGGTTTTTTCAGGACAAAAGATTCCTGGGGGGCTTTGCCCTCAAAAATAATTTCTTCAATTCCTTCCGCTATTTTTTCGGTATTATCTTCGGTCGGCACTCTGGTTAGAAAAACAATCACAAAAAGGAGCAGGGCCGGAAAAGTGACGTTAATGGCCAGAGCCGTTAGATTGACTTCTTCGCCGAACCATTTAATGGCCGGCACCTCAAGAATAAAAGCAAAAATTGATTTGGTTAAAAATATGTAAATAATGCTCCGGACAGCCGCCCGCCAGAGCTTGGATTTTTTTTCTTTGTATTTTTTGGCGCAAACATTTTTAATCTGCCTCGGGAAAGCTTTGGGGTCGTTTTTTATATTTGAGTAGACGCCGGTCGGATCGTTTTCCACCACTTCGGATAAAATTGAGAAAAAAACTGAATATTTAAGGATAATTTTATTCAACTGTTTGGCCAGCGCATGGTTCATCTGCCTGTCTATGGCCGCCATCAGGGCCGTTAAATTGGCGGCAATTTGGGCGATTTCCTCGTCTTTGGGCTTTTTCCAGTTGACATTATAGTATTTAAAGACAATGAATTCCAGCATGCTTTTGTCAAATTTTAAATAATTCCGGTGGATTCCCAGATAAATTTGAATTTCCAAGTCCTTGTCATAGGGCAGGTCGGCGGGCAGCTTGATGATTTGGGACAGGGTGTCGTACATATTACTGACGGCTACTTGCTTTTCTTTATCCAGGCCGAGGTTTTCTTCAATTTCGGAAGCGGCCAAGGCGATAATCCAGTTCATAAAACCGGCCCTCTCCCTTAAGTCATCATTAGCGCTGATAACATCTCCTGACATGAATTTTGCCCCCGGGCTGATTCTGGCCAGGCTGTAATTTTTCAGCTTGATGTATTTTTCCATGATTTGGCCGATTTCGTCTATCTTTTTTTCCGGGATTTCGTCATTAGGCAGATAGCCGGCCCGGATAAGTTCAATCAAAAGCATTTTGGCAATTTCGTCCGACTTTGAAACTCTGATAACTCCCTCAATCACGATTTGCCTTTTTAAAATCCTTTCAATGGCGTTTTTTCGGAGTAAATATTCTTCTTTATAGTCAACCGAGTTGCGGATTTTTTCATAATAAAAAGCCATTTTTGATATAATGGATGAAACTTTTATTTTCGGCGTGTCGCCTGAATATTTTTCTTCCTTGTTCTGGCTCTGGTAGATTACCTGGAATAATTTTTTCGTATTGTCGTTGATTGCCAGTCCGCTTATTTGTTTTTTATTAATATTAGGGCTAACCATGGTTTAGGGATTAGTAATTAGTTATGTTTATTATTTTATCATAAACCCGTCGATAACTTTTTGCTTTAATTCATCGTTCCATTTGTCGCGCCAGTCGCTGGGGATATTTTCCCAAAATCTTATAGTATAAACTTTTTTATTTTTTTCGGTCAACTCTTTATAGACGCTTTTCATGTCCGACTGATTTTCATAATAATCTTTGTCAAATATTCTGATTGTAACCGGGTTGGTATAGCCGAAAACCTCGCTATAATAATTTTCATCTCCGGTGGGAACAAAAAATTCAATGTCAACAAAATTATCGGTTGTTTTTCTTTGAGTTTGGTAATAAATAAACTCAGCCGGCAAAGCCAGCTCAAAGCCCAGATCGGCATTTTTGTATTGATACTCCCCTGTTTCCGGCGCCGGTTCGTTCATATTAACCTCTACCCTTCGAAAACAGCCGGAAAGGATTAGTAATAAAAATAAAGATAGAATAATTAGTGTTGTTTTTTCCATAGAAATCAATAGCCAATATTTGATATCCGATATTGGATATTAGATATTGGTTTATCAAGTTTATGATAGATTTACAGCTTAAAATGCTTTTCAACCTCCTTTTTTAAAGCCCAGATTTTGTAGCCAAGGTAAAAAAATACATAGGCCACAACCAGGACCAAGAGCCCTATAACCAGGCGCAGAACAAAATCAGTCCAGACAATCAATACTCCCAGCATTAGAAGTAAAATTCCGGTAGCCACCAATGTCCAAATAATACCATTTATTTTCTTTTTGGCAAGAGTTAGTGGATTTTTCATAATTTATTGTATTATTACATAAAAATTAATAAGCTAAAAACTGCTAATATTATACCATGTATTAATATAAATTAACAAGCTATTGACAAAAAAACAGGATTGCTATAATATGATAATAGTTTAAAAACAACTGCCAAGAAGGCGGTTTTTATTTACATTTATTAAATCAAATGAAAATAATAGACTATATTAAAGCTTCAATTGAAGAAATGAAAAAGGTTACTTGGCCGACCAAGAAAGAAACTTATAATTACACTATTTTGGTTATCGGCATCAGCTTGGCGGTGGCGGTTTTTTTGGGCGGACTGGATTATATTTTTACTTTCGCCCTGGAATTAGTAATCAAGTAATTAATAACTTATAACCAATAACTTATAACTCGTATCCGTCGCGGCTGTTGCCAGTTATAGATTATAGGTTATAAGTTATTGGTTATAGTAAATTAAAATACTTTTATGGCTAAACAAATATTAAATCAGGGCCGGCGCTGGTATGTTCTTCATACTTATTCCGGCTATGAAGAAAACGTTTCTCAGAATCTAAAGCAGAGAATTGATTCAATGGATATGGAGGATAAAATTTTCAATATCTTGATTCCGACTGAAAAAAAGATTAAAATAAAAAGCGGAAAGCGCAAAGTGGTGGAAGAAAAGATCTTTCCTGGCTATGTAATGGTGGAAATGGTTGTTACGGACGAATCCTGGTACGTAGTCAGAAATACTCCTAATGTCACCGGTTTTATCGGCGTAGGCACCATCCCCTCGCCCATCAGCGAAAAAGAAATCAAAGACTTGCAAAAGCGCATGGGCGTGGAAGAGCCGAAATTCAAAATTGACGTATCAGTCGGTTCGCCGGTCAGGATCACGGATGGGCCGTTTAAAAACCTGGAAGGAAAAGTTATCAACATTGATGAAGGCAAAGGTAAAATAAAGGTCAATGTTTCCATGTTCGGGAGAGAGACTCCGGTAGAGTTGGATTTCTTACAAATTAAAAAAATATAAACATGATGCTAATCCGCTAATGATATGCGAATGACGCTAATCGCGAATAATAAATTTGCGTATTGGCAATTCGTGGCATCCGCATATTATTCGCATATTAGCATCACTATCTGTATGGCTAAAAAAATATTAACCACAATTAAACTACAAATTCCAGCCGGTCAAGCTAACCCAGCTCCACCAGTTGGTCCAGCCTTGGGTCAGCATGGTTTAAATATCCAAGAATTCTGCACTAAATTTAATGATGCCTCCAAAGATAAAATGGGCGACATTGTGCCGGTGGAAATAACGGTTTACGAGGACCGGACTTTTAGTTTTATTATGAAAACTTCGCCAGCAGCCGAATTGATAAAGAAATACGCTAAAATAAAAAGCGGCTCCGGCAAACCTTTAACCGACAAAGTTGGAACTTTGACCCAGGCGCAATTGAAGGAAATCGCGGAAATCAAAATGCCGGACTTGAATACCGATGACGTAGAGCAAGCCAAAAAAATAATCGCCGGCACTGCCCAGCAGATGGGAGTGGAAGTGAAGTGATTGGCGACCCGCCCTAAATATTTAACAAATAACTAGTTTAGCTAATTTAACCAATTTATTTAATAATTTTGTGGGAGCCCCGCCCCAGTTTTGTGGAAACAAAACTGGGGCGGGGCGCTCGCACCACGAAACCTATGGTAAAAAAATCAATCTCTAAAAAACCCAAGGAGTCTATAAAAAAAGACGAGGGAAAAAAAGAAATCCTTGATAAAAGCAGGGCTTATTCGGCCCAGGAAGCGATTGGGTTAGTAAAAAAATTATCCAAGACTAAATTTGACGCTTCGGTAGAGGTTCATTTCCGGCTGGGAATTGATCCGAAAAAAGGCGAACAGCAAATCCGGTCAACCGTCGGGCTTCCCCACGGTACTGGCAAAACCGTCAAAGTGGCCGCTTTTGTCGGCAATGATAAAGTCAAGGCCGTAAAAGAAGCCGGAGCTGATTATGTTGGCGGAGATGACTTGATCGCCGAAATCAAGAAAACCGAAAAAACCGACTTTCAGGTAGCCGTGGCCGAACCGGCTATGATGAAGAACCTGTCCCAGATCGCCAAAATTCTCGGCACCCGCGGCTTGATGCCCAGCCCCAAGAATGAAACAGTCACCCCTAATCCGGCCAAAGCCGTTATGGAGTTGAAAAAAGGCAAAGTCAGCTTTAAAAATGACGATACTGGCAATGTCCACGTGGCTATCGGCAAAATCTCTTTTGACGAGAGTAAATTACTGGAAAACTACAACTCCATTTCAGAGGCCATAAAAAAAGCCAAGCCATCCGGCTCCAAGGGCGTTTTCCTAAAAAATATTTCCATTAACTCCACGATGGGTCCGGGAATAAAAGTTGAAGTTAACTAGGATATATAAATAAAAAAAGGCCTCGGTTTGACCGGGGTCTTTTATTTTTAATCTCACCCTTGTCAAAATTGACTTTTTCTGCTAATATCAAAAATAGCAAAAATTTGCTGCTTTTTAGCAGTTTTTATTTTTGCTGATAAGAGCGCCTATAGCTCAGTTGGTAGAGCAACAGCCTTTTAAGCTGATGGTCCCAGGTTCGAGTCCTGGTGGGCGCACTAAAAATCGCCGGCGCAGCTCACGCCTTCTCCGCCCCGGGCGGATTCGGCGAGGCAAGCAGTTGGTAGAGTAGCTGTTTTGTGATAGCTCCACCCTTTTTCTTTTACATAATTTAATTAATGCCGGCGTAGCTCAGTTGGTAGAGCAGTAGTTTTGTAAACTATAGGTCGGGGGTTCAAGTCCCTTCGCCGGCTCAAAATTATCCCGCCCAAAACGGGATTTTTATTTTATAAAAGTTTTCGCGTCTGATATAAATCTAATATTAAATAAAAAATTAAAATTATTTTATCTAGAATTTGTATATTCGTAGTAGATTTGTAATTCGTAGAGGGGGTGGAAAAAACGTGAATAATTGCGGCTTGATTTATAACAAGCTATGATATAATATAAAACCATGAGTAAAGACACCAAGACAACTGAAAAAATGCCGCCCCAAAACATTGAGGCCGAACAGTCGCTTTTAAGCTGTCTTTTGATTGACAAAGACGCGATTGTTAAAGTGGCTGATATTATCACCGAGAAAGATTTTTATTCGGACAAGCATTCTATTATTTTTGACGCTACCAAAGAGCTTTTTTCCCGCCATGAACCCATAGATATTTTGACACTGACTAATCGGCTGGAAGAAAAAAAGCAATTGGAAACCGTCGGCGGGCGCACTTATTTGGCTCAATTATCAAATTTTGTGGCGACGGCTTCCAATGTGGTCAATTATGCCAACATTATCCAGCGCAAAGCCACTTTGAGGCGGCTTCAGAAAGCAGCGGCGGAAATCACGGATTTAAGCTACCAAGAAGATGAAGATGTTGATAAAATTCTTGATGAAACCGAACAGAAAATTTTTAGCGTTTCCCAGAGATATTTAAAAGATGTTTTTTTGCCGATTGACGACCTTTTGACCCAGGCTTTTGATAGGATTGACGAACTCCATAAGCACAGCGGCAAACTCCGGGGCCTGCCGACAGGCTTTGCTGATTTAGACAATATTTTGGCCGGCCTGCAAAAATCCGATTTGGTTATTCTAGCGGCTCGGCCCAGCGTGGGTAAAACTTCCCTAGCTATGGATATCGCCAGGCAGGTGGCTACCAAGACCAAAATCGGCGTCGGCATTTTTTCTTTGGAAATGAGCAAAGAGCAATTGGTTGATAAACTGCTTTGCGCCCAGGCCAATGTCGGCCTTTGGAAAATGCGGACCGGCAAATTATCTGACAAAGAAGAAGATAATGATTTTGCCCGCATTGGCGAAGCCATGGGCCAATTATCCGAAGCCCCGATTTATATTGACGATTCGGCCACCTCAACTATTATGGATATCCGGACCAAGGCTCGCCGCCTGCAGATGGAAAAAGGCTTGGGGTTAATTATTATTGATTATTTGCAATTAATGGAAGGCCGAGGCAAATACGGCGACAATCGCGTCCAAGAAGTCTCTGAAATCAGCCGGGGCTTAAAAAGCATCGCCCGGGAGCTGGATATCCCGGTTTTGGCCATTTCCCAGCTCTCTCGAGCCGTAGAGCAGCAAACAGGGGCTGCTATCCCCCGCCTGGCCCATTTGCGCGAATCCGGCTCAATTGAACAGGACGCCGACGTAGTTATGTTTATTTACCGTAAAGGCGCAGATAGAAAATACGCCTCTGAAGAACCATCGGAAAGCGAAAAAAATTTAGCTGAAATTTTTATTGCCAAACACCGAAACGGGCCGACCGGAAAAGTCACTTTGTTTTTTGACGAGGAAAGCACCAGTTTTAAAAATTTGGACAAAGTCGGATTGGAAGCGCCGCCTGATTTTAGTTAGATAGTATTTACGCACTTGAGGAAAATAATTTACTAAAAGTAAAATAGTTCCGTCGGCTGATAAACTGCCTATCCCCACAAATCTACAAATCCAGTACAAATTTACAAAGAGATGGTTACAAAAGTCCATTTCTACTGCAATTCCCAAATTTTGGCATAATTTTTTCTAAATTTTATCGCCTATATATCCATATAAGCTCAAAAATTTATAAAAAATTCTGTCCAAAATTTGAAAATTTCGCTACGAAAGCGACTTTTGCAACCATCTCAAATACTTAGTGGAACTTATTAAAATAAATTTGTAAATTCGTGGGTATAATTTATTTAAATAATTTAAACTTTACTACAACTTGTTATGTTTAATAAATTAAAACATCTAAAAGACCTGCGCTCGCAAGCTAAAACCTTGCAGAATTCTCTAGCCGGAGAATCGGTTACGGTTAAAAAAAACGGCGTGAAAATAACCATGGATGGCAACATGGAAATTACTTCAATTGATATAAGCGAAGACTTAAGTAAAGAAAAATTGGAAGAAACTTTGAAAGATTTAATAAATCAAGCCATTAAAAAAACCCAAAGGATAATGGCCCAAAAAATGCAGGCCATGGGAGGTTTTCCGGGATTAACGTAATCAGCACCTTACATTTTTTGGGAAATACCCATAAACGAAGCAATAAACACCAGTTATTAGTTATAAGTTATAGGTTATTTATTTGCATCATTAACCCATAACCTATAACTTATAATGCGTGAAATTTTGATAATTTGTGAAATACCCACTAGCTATCCAAAATTTAATTGATCAATTTTCAGAACTGCCGACGGTTGGTCCCAAGACCGCCGAACGGTATGTTTTTTATTTATTAAAACAAAACCCGGAAAAATTAAAAAATCTTGCCCAAGCAATCGCCGAGCTTAAAGAAAAAACCACTATTTGCCAAACTTGCCTGGCGATTTCTGAAAGCAATCCCTGCCAAATTTGCTCTGATGTTAGCCGAAATAAACAGGTAATTTGCATAGTGGCTAATACGCAAAATATGCTATCCATTGAAGCGACTGGGGAATTTAAAGGGCTTTATCATATTCTTGGTGGTTTAATTAACACTATAGAATCAATCAAACCGGAACAATTAAATATTAAACAGTTGATTGAAAAAGTTAAACAAAATAAAATCCCCCAGCCGCGCACTGTTCAGCGGGGCGGGCAGGAAATAATCCTGGCCTTAGACCCGACTCTGGAAGGCGAAACCACGGCCATGTACCTGGTAAAATTCTTAAAACCTTGCAACTTAAAAATTACCCGCCTGGCCAAGGGCCTGCCTATGGGCACCGACCTGGAGTATGCCGATGAAATGACCCTGGCCAATGCTTTGAAAAACAGAACGAATTTATAATAATGCTCATTAAATAAAAAGAAGATATAAGGAGTTTAAAATGCAAGATATAACTAGTTTCCTTTATTTTTACAGCGCCTTGCTTATAGTCGGAGGTTCATTCGTTTTTTGCGGTATTGCAAAACTGGAATCTCAATCAAAAGAAGAAGAGAGCCTTGCTTTAATACTTTTCGTGACTGGTCTGCCGACAACGGTTTTAAGCGTCATTACTTTTATAATTGTCGGCTTAAGTTATCTATTTCGGTTTCGGTCTTTTTAAAATCTTTGTTTTTAAACCCCGCCCAGTTCATCTGTGGCGGGGATTTTTTTACAAAAAAAGGCTCAACCTCCAAACTGGAGGTTGAGCCTTTTTTTGCCTTTCTTGTTTTAAGCGATTGAAGTAATTTCTACTTTATCAAAATGCTGGCGGTGGCCCAGAGTCCGCTTGTAGCGGGTTTTATTTTTATATTTTACCACGGCCACTTTCTTGGCTTTCCCCTTCTCTATTACTTTGCCTTCCACGATTTGTCCCAGGGAGGGTTTGCCTAGCTTCAAGTCTTTGCCGTCAGCCGAAGAAATAAGCAGGGTTTCAAATTTAACTTTCCCGCCCTCTTTGGCCGGAGTTTTTTCAATTTTAACAGTCTGGCCCTTTTCCACCTTGTATTGCTTGCCGCCTGTTTTTATGATTGCTATTTTGGACATATTTTTAGTAATTAGTGATAAGACATATCTGCGCGGGCATTTTACTAGCACAGCCAGCGCACATTTTAAAATCAAAATACGCGTTGCAGGCCAGGAGACCAGCAACCAACATCAAGCTGTCTTATTACTTTTTTGTAAGTTCTCTATTATTATACTTATTTAAAATAATAAGTCAAGTTGATTTAAACTCTTATTTATTCGCCGCCCAGTTGAAAGCAAAGAAATATTTTTCCCATTGCTTTTCAGTGGAGTTATATTCATTGTCATAAGCGAAAAAATCCACCCAGCATTCCCGGGCCCGCAAAACTTCGCCTAAGCGGGAAATATTTTTCGGGTCAGCAGAAGTTAAATCAAAAAGTTCCAGAGACCTTTCAAAAGCGTTTTGGGCGTATTCCTCATTATTTTTGGCGCGCCAGTTAAGGGCCCGAATCACCTCGCTGCCGATATTGGCCATTTGGGCTAAAAAGGATAGTTTTTGCCAGCCGCCTTTGGCTAAATTTTTATGTTGGTAAACCATTTTTTATCAGTTTATTTACGATTTTTTTTATCTCTTCCCGGATTTTTTCATCCTCAACTCCGCGACTACGGTTTCCCTGGCTGGGCCGCAAGTTTATCATGGAATCAAATTCAATAAAATCCTCGCCCTTTAAATCGGGATAAAAATTTATACCCCATAAATTTTCCTGCTTGGATCCATTTTCAATTAACAATTTTTCCTGGTCAGAATGAAGTTCGGCATCAACGGCCATAATTTCTTTTTTAACGTCAACCACGGCTTTTACCAGGTCGCCGTATCGGTTTTTGGCCATGGCCTTTAATTCGTCTATCGTAATTTCATCTTTTATTAATTTCATAATTCTATTCTTTTTTTCTGATAATATTTTCCACGGCCGCCCATTGGCTTTCGCCGGTTTTTGGGATTAAAAGCACGACTTCATCGCCGGCATTGCCCTTGAAAAAAGTGACGCTGGCCGGCAATACCCGCCATTTTCTGCCTTCGGCGCTAACCAAGAAATTGCCGTCGCTCCCCTTTTCCAGGACGCCGACCTGGCGCAGGCGCTCAATCGGGCCGATTTGCTTATAAATAAAAACGCCTCGGGCGGTGATAATCAGCTTTAGAATATCGCCTTCCACCAGTTTGGACTTGGAAGCGTAATTGGCCGGCACGCTGTATTGCTTGCCGTCCGGGCCGATCATATTTTCGCCGTCAAAAACGCCTTCAATGATTTTTCCGCCCGGTTCCATCTCGCTATCCTCCTCGCCTCGGTCGCTACCCTCTGCCTGCTGGCTGATGGTGATGCGGGCCTCTTCTTCACTGGTGATCAGACCGGCAAAAATTTTTAGAAGCTTGTCATTATTTTCTTTAATATTTTCCAGGAGTTTTTTAGCTAAAATTATTTTTGATTTTTTTATAATCACATCTTCTTCCTCTCCGGCCGGCTCATCCGAAATGTTTTCCTCTTTGTCGTTTTCAATATCCAAAATACCGGGTAAAACACCCTCTTTGTCGGTTACGGCCTTTTTGCGGCTTTTGGGTTTTATTTCCAAATCGTCAATTTCTTGATCATTTTTTTGATCATCAAATTCATCTTTTTTGTTTGAATTTTGGTTTTTTGTTTTCATATTTTTTGTAACTGGTAATTTGTAACTGGTAATTTGGATTTTATCACCTCCTCCAAATTACAAATTTCAAATTACTAATTATCTGTTTAAACCAGCTATTATTTTACTACTTAGATTTTACTTTAATATCAAGTAAAGGTCAAGGTTAAGCAACTCTGGTTCGCCTGGAGATTTCAGCTTCTACGATGCTCCTGTCCTGGCCGTATTTTAGGCGGGAGAGGGACTTTAGCTTAGGCACCAGGTCTTCTCTGGGTTTGCCTGGAAGCGGCCAGATGGTTTTCATGGAAAAAGGCCGGGAAGCGGTGTTGTTAATCAATAATTTGATGTAGGCGGTATATTTTTCTATATTAATTAAATCATATTGGTTAAAAACCGGGGCAAATTCTTTTTCCATTACCTCGGCGTCTTCGGAGCCAATTTTAAAAAGCATCCAGGTGCCGACGTTGCCGAAGACCGCGTCTTTGATAGAAGTGTCCTGCTTTTGGACCAATTGTCCCAGATATTGGTGGGCAATAATCAGGTTAAGCCCGTATTTTCTGGCTTCGGATAAAATTGAGCAGATTGAATCAGTGGTAAAATTTTGAAACTCATCAATATAGAGATAAAAGTCCTTGCGCTTGGCCGCCGGCATATCGGTGCGCGATAAAGCCGCCATCAAAATTTTTCCCACTATAATCATGCCCAAAAGATGGGCGTTGATTTCTCCGACCTGGCCCTTGGATAAATTAACCAGAAGAATCTTGCTTTCATCCATAACCCGGCGGAAATTAAACGAACTTTTTTGCTGGCCGATTATCGGCCGCATAGTGTCATTGGAGATAAACTGGGTTAATTTGGAAGTGATATAAGGGACGACATTGGCCAAAGCGGCGTCGCCGCCGGCTTTTTCCGCTTCTTTGCGCCAGAAATCAACTACGGTCGGATCTTTGCATTTTCCTAACTTCATATTCCTAAAATCGGCATCAGCCAAAACTTTTGGCACTTCCATCAGGGTGGAGCCGCTTTCCGGGTCATCCATGATAAGAAGCAGGGCATTGCGCATATATTGCTCAAAAATCGGCCCGCCGGTGGCTTTCAGGTCGTAGAGTTTGTCAAATATCTTTATCATCTCATTAATAACAAAGCTTTTTTGTTCAGGGTATTTTGGGTCGTATTCTAGCAAATTTAAAGCCAGGGGCCGTTCTATATCGGCCGGAGCGAACAGAATCACGTCTTCGGCCCGTTCCGGCGGAACGTGGGTTAAAATGTCTTCTATTAGGTCGCCGTGCGGGTCCAAGATGCAGACTCCCTCCCCGTTCAAGATATCCTGAATGGCCATGCCGGCGATGGAAACGGATTTGCCGACGCCGGATTTACCAATGATATACATGTGGCGGCGGCGGTCTTCGCGCCTGACTTTTATTTCTTTGGTTACGCCCCGGTAGATATTTTCACCCAAAATAATGCCTTCTTCCGGAATGTCAGCCGGCGCTGAAGCGTGCTTGGCTGTCAGCCACAAGATATTGGGGGTTTCGGTGTTGGGCAGAGGGAAATGGAACAAAGAAGCCATTTCCTCGGTATTTAATAAAAAGCTGACCCGTTCATCAAAGCGGCGATAGATATAATCGTTTATCAGTTTTTTCTGCCGGGTTTTAGCGATTTTATTTTTAAAGCTATTGCCGTATTCATAATGGTTGTATTGGGTAAAAGCCGAAGACATATTGTCCAGATAAACTTGGGCGTTGCCGGCATTTTTGGCGCTGACTATGATCCTTAAATTTACGTCCAGGCCGGCTTTGGAATTTTTTTCCTCAATTGACTTAAGCATCTCTTCTTCCAGGGCCGAAAGTTTTTTGGCTTGGTCCAATGGCCGTCCGTCCAAACCGACCGGCGGCTTGGCGGCCTTGGCCAGATTCCCAAGCAGACTGAGGGCCTTGGAAAATTTATTAATCTTTAAAGCATCAGCCAATGGCTTACCCTGGTTAACCTCCCGGCTGACGTTGGCTGCCTGCCGGTGCCAGCCGGTTTTGGCGCTCCTGGTTGTGTATTGGACCACCATCCCCTCGCCCTTGTCCAGCTTGGAAAGAACATTAATAACTGAATTCATTGGGTCAGCCTCTTGTTTATTATAAGTTTTTAAAGGGAAAACAAAATTTCTCTTGGTTCTTAGCCAACCGGCCGAGATTACGCTTTTGGGGCCGAAAATATTATAGTCCTCCACTTCCTCAATTACCGCTTCCGGGTAATGGGCGTGAACCTGCTGTTCAATATAGCGGGCCATGGCTTTGGGGGTGACGACATAAAAGCAGATTTTTTTGTCATGGGCGACCATCTCAAAAGCAAAATGGTCATTCCGACCCAACAGCCAGGCTTTGAATCCCCTTTGGGCCTTCAAGCCGCCGATAGAAGAAAAGATAGTTTCGCCCTTGGCAATTTCTTCGCGCATTCTCTGGACCCGGTCCTGGACTTCGCGGTCGTTCGGGTTTTCTTTGGGCAGACGGATCAAAAAAATCGTATGTTCAAAATAAGCGCTGCGTTCAACAATCATTCTTAAAATTTTTCTGATTAAAAGCAAAATAATAATTAACCCAAGGAGCCAAAAAAAATAAACCAGCCAGGCGTCAAAACTGGCGTTTAAAGCGGCCTGGCTAGAATAAGCCGGTGTTTGGTTGAGAAAATCATTTTCCATAAATTTCTAATTCACCTAATTTCTAATTCACCTAATAAATATCTAATGTCAAAATTCTAATGCCAAAAATACTAAATTTGGCATTAGGCATTAGAAATTTGAAATTTTATTAGAAATTAGGTGAATTAGAAATTAGAAATTATTTACCTGTCTTTCATCTTCATTATCTCATCCACTTTAATTTTGGTTTCCTGCTCCAGAAAAAATTTATTAATGCCCGGAATCAGGGATAGCCATTTTTTTATTAGGCTAATAATTTTTTTGGCCTTAACTTTGGTCTTGTCCAACAAAGCATTGATTTTTTGGGCGGTTTTTTCGCCTTTTACCTTAAATTCCTTTTGTTTAGCCGGGGGCATATTCAGATAAGCTTCTTCTAAGTCTTGGGCCAGAACTTTTTCAATCTGTTTTTCGCGCTGGCTGTGCTGGGCCTGGATTATTGCCGGGGCCGAGGCTGTGCCTTCAACTCCGGCGCCTTCTTGGCTGATGGCTCTTTCAGATGGCTCTTTTTCCGGCTTGGGACCCGGAGCCGGAATTTTTTCCGGTTTTGCTTCCACGCCAGAATCAACCGACGGCTTTTCTTCGCTCGGCTTAACCAGCTCTTCTAAATTTTTTAAATCCAGTTCTTTGGGCATTGAATCACATAACACATAACATATAACATATAACATATAACACGTAACATGAAATGCGCATGAAAGCATAATTGCTAAAACTAAATATATTATACCACGAAATAAAATTATATGCTATAATATTACTAACTTAATTACTAACTTAAAAAATTATTCGCATATTCGCGATTAGCGTCATCAGCGTGCCATTCGCGGATTAGCATCACTCCAATATGTATAAAAAAATTACCCAAAATATCCACGAAATAGTCATTGATAACCCGAAAACTCCCAGGGAAAAATTGCGCTGGGTAAACATAATCCAGCCCAATAAAAAAGAACTTGACTGGCTGCGCCGGGAATACAAATTTAACTTAAACCAACTGAAGGCCTCGTCCGCTAAAGCCCAGGCCCAGAGGCCGATGGTGGAAAGCGGCCAGAATTATTTGTTCATGATTCTTCATTTTCCCACTTTTAAAAAAGACAATATTGTCTCCGGCGAGATAGACTTTTTTATCGGCCACGGCTTTTTAGTCACGCTCCACAACGGCAATTTAAAGGCCTTAAATGATTTTTTTAATGTCAGCCGAAAGGACAGGGGCACGCTTCTTTCTTATGAAACCGAGTCTTCGGCCATACTTTTATACGAACTCCTGGAAAAATTAATCCTGGATTCATACGAAATTCTGGACCAAAACAGCATTGCCATCAACCAGGCCGAGGAGACTATTTTTTCCCAGCAGCAAAAACAGGCCGCTTCGCAAATCCTGTCTTTAAGGCGAAACATCATCAATATCAGGAAAATAATGCAGAACCATAAAAATGTATTAAAAAAGCTGATGGAAATGGAAAGTTCGCTGGTCCCCAAGCAAAGGATTAAGGGCTATTACTACAAGCTGATTGAGCATTCCAAGCGGATTTGGGACATCCTGGAAAACCAAAAAGAAATGATTGAGGCCATGCATGACACCAACCAGTCTTTTCTTAATTACCGCATCTCCGACATTATGAAAACCCTGACCATTTTCTCGGTGATTGTTTTTCCTCTCACCTTGCTGGCCGCCATTTTCGGCATGAACACCTTAAACGGCATGCCTTTTGTAAATACTGACAACGGCTTCTGGATAATCATCGCCATCATGCTCACCGGCTGCCTGGGCATGCTTTTGTTTTTTGAGAAGAAAAAGTGGCTATAAAATTTTAGTAATAAAAAACATAACACTTGACAATATTATCGCGTTGCGTTAATATAATAATATCTTCTATGATAAAAAGCTTTAAATGCCGAGAAGCGCAAAAGATTTACAACAGAGAATATTCGCGCAAATTACCGCAAAAGATCCAAAAAACCGCTATACGCAAGCTTTGGATGATAAACGCGGCCGCTTCCCTGTCTGACCTGCGCCTGCCGCCGGCAAATTGTCTGGAACCGTTAAAAGGCGGAAGAAAAGGGCAATATAGCATCAGAGTCAACGATCAATGGCGAATATGCTTTAAGTGGGCCGAAGGAGACGCTTATAACATAGAAATAATTGATTATCATTAAATTTTAAAAATATGGCTAAAAAAATAAAACCAATCCACCCGGGAGAAATTTTGATGGAGGAATTCTTAAAACCGCTTGAAATCAGTCAATACCGCTTAGCCAAGGATATTGATGTGGCTCCGCGGCGCATTAACGAAATCGTCCATGGCCTGCGGGCTGTTTCAGCCGATACCGCTCTCCGTTTGGGCAAATATTTTCGCGTTTCTCCCCAATTCTGGCTTAATCTCCAGTCGCACTACGACTTGGAAGTTGGAGCCGAGGGGCTGGCCGACACCCTAAAGCATAATGTAAAAGTTCTGCAGTTGGCCGCTTAAATCGCCATCATGCTCACCGGCTGCCTGGGCATACTCTTGTTTTTTAAGAAGAAAAGTGGCTGCAAGAATCTTTAACATAAGACTCTCTGCTAACATATTTATACAATTATTTTACCTTATTTTAGATAAAATAACAATAAGTTCGCATATAACTAGTTAAGTGAAATTGACCTTGACGTTTGGGCGTAAATTTGCTAAATTGACCCATTAATGAAGTTTGATGTAAAATATAGTTTTTGCGGCCAACTTCACTTAACAAGTGATATGAGACTGCGAGAAATGATAAATTTATTTTTGTTCTCTAAAAAATTAAAATATCTTTAAAGAGGTTTAATGGCCGTAATATCACACACTATAAAAGGAGGGTATACAAAGTGAAAATTTATCATCTAACATGTTTCTTATGCTTTTCATTGTTGTTTTGTGTTCCGATTTTAACGTCATTATTAGTATTTAAGATCGGAGAAATTGCAGGCTATAAAAACGTTTGCGTTCGTTGTGGTAATTTTGCAGTGTGGGGTCTTAACAAGATTCGACATTTTGGCGAAGCAATCGTGGCATAAGCATTTTTATTGCATAAACCTCTACTGGGGACTGATATAATGTCCCCGCTTCTTTAAAGATATTTTAACGCCAAGGAAAACAAAAATTAATTTATCATTTCTCTCCGTCCAAATTTTTATTTTTCTCTTCTCTATAACTTTAATTAAGGAAGAAAAATAAAAACTTCTCATATCACTAACGTTAGCTGAAATATTCCTTTTCTTTTTTGGGCTATCGCCCAATTGTTTTAAAAAATTTTAAAATTTCTTTTTCATTAATTAAAGAGGGGTAATAAGGTGTTTTCTCCGCTCCGCTACGAAAACGATTTATTTATAAGGGGAAATATTGTGTCTTTGCTCGCTCCGCTTCTCTCCGCAAGCAAAGACTTTTTTATTTAAAAATAAGCTTTTATCTGCTATAATACAAATACTTGGATTAATTAATCTATAGTTATGCCAAAAATAAAAGACATCCCAAAAATTGACCGTCCAAGAGAAAGATTTCTCCAAAAAGGACCCGATGCCCTATCAAAAAGTGATCTTTTGGCAATTCTTTTAGGTAGCGGAATCAAGGGAAAAAATGTTAGACAACTTTCGGAAAATATTATTAAAAAATTTGGTAAAAACTTTTTAAATATAACCGTTAATAATCTTTTAGAAGTTTCTGGTATCGGGCAAGTAAAAGCCCTCCAAATAGCGTCCGCAATATCGTTGGTAAAAAGATTTTACGATGAAAACAAAACTAACGAAATTGTTATAAAAAATTCTCAAGATGTTTTATCCCTTACTTACGATTTAAGAGATAAGAAAAAAAGAACATTTGGTTTGCCTTTATTTAAACGCACGAAATGTTTTACTGAAAAAAGAAATCGTTAGTGTCGGTCTTTTAGATAAAGCATTGCTACATCCGAGAGAAATTTTTTATCCTGCAACCGAATTAAACGCCGCCAGCGTTATTTTGGTTCACAATCACCCTTCGGGCGATTCTTTACCAAGCGAAAAAGATAATCAAGTTATTGAAAAAATTATACAAGCTGGCGAAATAATGGGAATACCAGTTATTGATTTTATTATTGTTTCAGTGAATGGAAATTATAGTTTTTTTGAAAAACTAAAAGGACAAAACAAAAATTTTGATTATGTAGCGGACGGTTTTCAAGGAACGCTTTTTGACTTGTTGGAAATCGAAAAATCGCCTTATGAGGTAACAATAAAAAAGATTGAAAAACCGTACTTTCATTTTTCAAAGACAAAAAGTAATACTTTCCAACTGCAAAATAGAAGATACTTAGGAAATAAGCATAAATTGCTTGGTTTTATTGAGGACATTGTTTCAGAAAAATGTAACGGGGTAAAATCATTTTGTGATATTTTTGCTGGCACGGGCGTTGTTGGCGAGAGATTCAACAAGCCCGAAATCAATGTTATTTCAAATGACATACTTTTTAGTAATTACGCCTGCTTAAAAGCATTTTTGGGTACAAGCACAAACATAGATAAAATATCGGAAAAAATAAAATTTCTAAACAATATACAAGCTACGGAAGACAATTATTTTTCAAAGCATTTTGGAAATACTTATTTTTCACTAGACAACGCGCGAAAAATTGGTGCTATTCGAGAAGAAATAGAGAATATTGCGGAAACCGAAGAAGAAAAAAATGTTCTCATTTGCTCGCTATTATATGCGGTTGATAAAGTCGCAAATACAGTTGGCCATTATGATGCTTTTCGTAAAGATTTAGACATGATTCAGTCAGCCAAATTACTAACACCAGATATTGACTACTTAAACAATGCAACAAATGAAATTTATAAGGAAGATGCAAATATTTTGATTAGAAAAATTTCTTGTGATGTCTTATACATTGATCCACCATACAACTCACGCCAATATTCAGATGCTTATCATCTACTTGAAAATCTTGCCGAATGGAAGAAGCCAGAAGTTATAGGTGTGGCAAAAAAAATGGATCGTTCGCATATCAAAAGTTCCTACTGCCTCAAAAATGCGACACAGGCATTTGAAGATTTAATCAAAAATTTTATTCATAGAACAAGATTTTTAAATTTTAATTTTGTTTAAAAAATTATGAAAAAAGATAATTCAATAGTTTTATTTCATCAAAAACAAGTTCGTCGTCATTGGGATGAACAAAAAGAACTTTGGTATTTTTCGATTGTTGATGTCATTGAAATTCTTACAGAAAGTATAAATCCAAGAAAATACTGGAGTGTGTTAAAAACAAGATTAAAAAAAGAAGGAAGTGAGGTGGCTACAAAATGTAGTCAACTGAAATTAATGGCTTCCGATGGTAAAAAATATTTGACTGATGTTGCCGATACAGAAACTCTTCTAAGGCTCCTCCAATCAATTCCCTCCCCGAAAGCAGAACCTTTTAAATTATGGCTGGCACGCGTTGGATATGAACGAATAGAAGAAACGGAAGACCCCGAGCTTGCTTTTGATAGAGCGATGAAAACATACTTGCGAAAAGGTTATTCAAGGGAATGGATAAATCAACGTTTAAAAAGTATTGAAGTTAGAAAAGAACTCACTGATGAATGGCAAGTAAGGGGTATGAAAGAGGGATTGGAATATGCAATATTGACCGATGAAATTACAAGAGCTTGGTCGGATAAAAGCGTTAAGGACTATAAAAAATTTAAAGAACTGAAAAAGGAAAATTTGCGAGACAATATGACAAATTTGGAATTAGTACTTAATATGTTAGCTGAAGCTTCCACGACAGAAATATCCAAAAAACAAAATCCGAAAGGACTTGAGGAAAATAAAAGTATAGCCAGAAAAGGCGGTTTTGCAGCTAAAAAAGCAAGACTGGAAATAGAAAAACAAACAGGCGAAAGTATCATTTCTTCAAAAAACGCAAAACATTTAAAGATGAAAAAGGTAAAACTTATATCAGATAAAAATAATTAATAAATATGACAATACAAATTTTATCAAATCTAAATTATCCTATCGGCAATATTGTTAATCAAGAATTGCAAAATGCTCAATCTGCAAGAATTGCTATTGCTTTTTTGAAATACTCCGGCATAAAAGTAATAGAAAAATCATTAGACCAATGTTTGAAAAATAATGGGAGCGTTGAAATAATCGCTGGATTAGATTTTAAAACAACCGATCCGCAATCAATGCATTATTTGATTCAACTTCAGAAGTCAATGCCTAACTTAAAATTTTATTGTTATGGGGATAAAGACGCTAATAAAAACAATATTGTTTTTCACCCGAAAATTTATTTATTTCAAGGTAAACGGGAAACGACGGGTATTGTCGGCAGTACAAATCTAACGGGAGGAGGATTGATGACTAATTTTGAAGCGAATGTAATTTTTAAAGAAAGCAAACCTCTTTATTTTTCGCAACTGGAAGCAATTTATAACTCTGTAAAATTTACTGATTCCGTGTTCTCTCCTGACGAAGAATACTTAGCTGGCTATTCTGATGTATATAAAGCTTTCTTGCAGAATGAACAAAATGCTAACCAAGATAAAGGCGTTCAAGAGGTTATTAAACAGATTCAGAGAAGGGAACAATTTCTGCCAGGAACTGTTCCATCAATTAAAAGTCTGATAATCCAGATTATTAAAGAGCAACAAAAAAAAGGCATAGAATTTGTACCGCTTCAAACAATTTATAGAGAGGTTGAAAGATTAGTAAGTGAAAAAAATCTCGTATACAAAATGGATACATTCAGAAATTCCATACGGGGCGAGTTAAATAAACATGAATCAAAGAGTATTCATCCTGATAATATGTATCTATTTGTGCGGTTACCTGATAAAAAAGGATTTTATTCTCTAACTGAGAAAGGTAAAACTTATGAAGGTAGATAAAAAATTACAAAAGGAGTTTTTTTACGAAAGACCTAAGTTGGTCAAGAGGTTTCGATGTAAAACATATACTCCGCAAGCTGGGTGTTTGTATTGTGGCAATAAAACTTTTCGTTTTTATTCAAGCGTCTACGGTAAAAAGTATTATCAATGCGAAAAGTGCAGAGGAATTAATCATTAACAAAATTGATAAGGAGTCTGTTGTTCTTGTTTTTGCCGATCCGCCATATAATTTGTCTGGCAACGGATTATCATGGAAAGGCAATAAAACTGGTGGCGATTGGTACATGGTAAATGAAGCATGGGACAGAATGTCCGCACCGGAATACCTGCAATTTACTCGAAAATGGATTGCCGAAGCTTATCGCGCTTTAAAAAACGGCGGATCAATTTATATATCCTGCACCTATCATAATATTGCGGAAGTAATGATTGTTTTGAAACAGCTTGATTTTAAAATAAACAATATTATCACTTGGCAAAAAACAAATGCAATGCCGAACATGACAAGACGAGTTTTTACGCACTCTACTGAATTTGTGGTCTGGGCGGTAAAAGGCAAAAAATGGATTTTTAACTACGAAGAATTAAAAAAGCTAAATCCCGACAAGCAAAAAGACGACTCTCTAAAACAAATGAGAGATGTTTGGCAATTACCTCTAGTTCAAGGCAAAGAAAGAATCAGAGGAAACGACAACAGGGCTATTCATCCTACGCAAAAACCAGAAGAAATGCTTCGTCGCATTATTCTCGCATCTTCAAATAAAGGCGATATTGTTCTTGATCCATTTTTAGGTAGCGGAACAACAACTTTTGTAGCAAAAAAACTAGGACGACAATGGATAGGGATAGAGAAGGACAAAAAATATTTTAAGGTAGCGAAAAAAAGAATGAATTATTAGAAATATGAATGATAATGAATCAAAAATAAACGGCTGGTTGCATAATAGGTTTTTCCTATTTTTAACTTTTGTAATTGCTTTGCTCGGTGCAAATTATTTTTTTACAGGAAGTCTTTTCCCTAGCACTAACACAAAAGAGCTTTGGTTTTACTCTGGAATTTTCATGGTTCTTTTTTCAATTCTATTTATCGAGCCATATTATACATCTCCTAAAAATGTCATAACCAACGCAATTCCGTTATTACTCGTTTTTCTTTCAATAGAAAATACATTTGAAAACAAAATTTTATGGTGGATTGCGGTTGCAATCATTTTAGCCCTGCTTTTCTTTTCAATTGTCGCAATGGCGTTAGAGGATAAAAATAAAAGTCCGAATCAATGGAAAAATAGATATTCGGAAATATTAAAGAAACTTGTCGTGCTGGTCGGCAAGGGAAAAATCATTTATTCAGCAGTTTTTCTTTTGTTCTTATTTGTAAACATCACTTCAAAACCGTCGGAAGATTTTTATCAAGTATTTGATAGCTATTTTGTGGTTTTATTGATTTTTTGGGGCTTAATTCTCTCTATTGACCCAAAAGAAATAAACAATACTTTTTCGCTCAAGAAAAAACAACTTCATAGTGATGCCATAGGTGAAATATTTGGCGTACAATCAAGAAAAATATTTTTGGTAAAATTATTTGAGGATAGAAAACATATCACCAAATTTAATGTAGTAAAGTTCAGATACTCAATGCAGGACACAAAAGATTTAACCATCACGGGCATAGTATTTGACACTTATCTTCTCAATCAAGAGAAATGGGCAAAAATTTTACAACTTGGTAGTTTGGATTTAACTGATGATGTGAAATTAGAAAAAAATGTGGTTTATAAAATATCTGACGAGAAGGAAATTACTGATCTAAGCAATAAATTAAAAATTGACAATCTTGTTGGAGTAGTTATTGAAGGATCAAATATCGGTAAAATAAAATTTGAATACTCAAAGAAAACTGATGATCTTCAAGAGGGTGATTTATTAGAACTAAAGGTCAATGATAAAAGATTATTTTATCAGGTAATTAATGGTAGTACAGAAAAAGAAAAACTAGAAGCGCGAAATGAAACGGGATTTATTGAAGGTGAGGCGATACAACTAGGTGAGTGGCAAAACGAAAAACTTTCATTTCAAAAATTTGGCTGGGTTCCTTCAATCAATACGCCAATTTTCAAAGCCGACACATCAAATATTGATGTAAAGGCTTTTGAATACCCAGACTATAAACTAGGAGTAATTCCAGGAACAACACTACCTTCGGTTTTAAATTTAAGAGATGCAGTTAGTCATCACATGGCTTTATTAGGCGTGACTGGTTCGGGAAAATCTTTTTTGGCACGAGTTATTATTGACCAAATTAAATCTGACACAAAAATCATTTGTGTTGATTTTAACAAAGAATTTATTACAACTTTAACTCCTGCTCCGACAAACATTATTAGTGATGTAAAAGCAAAAGAAATATCGGTAAAAATTGATTGGATAAATAATGAACTAGAAAAATTTGGAAATCTACAAGATAAAACCCAAATCGCCACCAAGCAAAATGAAATTAAATCCGAGCTAAAGACAGAAATAGAAACTTTTTTAAATGATCAAACTTGTAATATTAAAGTTTTTGAATTGCCCGATGTTAGCAATACAACAGGCATTCTTGATTATACAAAATATTTCTTTAAGGTTCTTTTTGAAGTAGCAAAGGACAGACAGATAGCAAATAATTCCGCAAAGATATGCGTTGTTTTGGAAGAAGCTCATACAATTATTCCTGAATGGAACTTTGCCGGTAGTAGTGACAAAACATCACAAAGTTTAGTTAATAGTATAGGGCAAATTACTTTACAAGGCAGAAAATATGGTGTTGGGTTTCTTGTTATAGCTCAAAGAACTGCTAATGTATCTAAAACAGTATTAACTCAATGTAATACTGTTATCTGTTTCCAAGCATTTGATGAAACTAGTTTTAACTTTTTAGGTAATTATGTAGGCAAAGATATGGTTCAAGCATTGCCAAATTTAAAACAATTTCACGCAATTGTAGCTGGAAAAGCAGTTAAGTCAAATATGCCAATAATTATTGATTTAAAAAGAGAATAAAGAGTTTTCGGTCGGGGCAATTCACCCCTTTAATTCCCCTCTTGCCCCTCCCTCAAACAGAATAAGGAGTTTTGGATTTTGGGCATTCACCCCTAACCCCTCTGCCCAAAATCCAAAACGGAAAAAGAAATTTTAAAATTTTTTAAAACAATTCCGACTGCTGTCGAAAAAAAGAAAAGGAATACATCAGCTAACAACGATTATCCGGTTACGGCTTTTATCCAAAAGCCTCCACCCAAATTTTTCTTTCGCTACGCTACAGAAAAACTTCGGATACTCGTAACGCACTAGTGTTGCGTTAAAAATCCAATGAAAATAGGCGTTTCTGAGCCTGGTCTCCAAATATTTGTAGATCAAACTCGGAAAGTAGCGTAATTATCGGGGTTTTCTCAAATTGGGATACTGACA
>Ga0210057_1000460_pt1 | contig 67650 bp, 84 predicted proteins | sample CryGeyCG2114_010_2_FD_183968 | JGI IMG/M metagenome (GOLD analysis project Ga0210057, IMG submission 183968) | Groundwater microbial communities from aquifer - Crystal Geyser CG10_big_fil_rev_8/21/14_0.10 (SPAdes) (version 2) | ecosystem: Environmental > Aquatic > Deep subsurface > Groundwater ...
TGCGATTTGTTGTTGTGTTTTTCCTTCGTTTGCCCATTTAAGGACGAGTTCTCGTGTTTGTAGGTTTATCATGAGGGTATAAAACAGAACTACTATATAAATTATGCGTTATTTTTGTCTTATACTATCATCTGAAAAACCTTTTATATTGGCCCTCATTTTGCTTGGGTATGCAATTGACATTTTTAGGGACATCGTGCATGGTGCCCACAAAGGAAAGGAATGTAAGCGCTGTTTTCCTTAGCTTCAAAACCGAAGGCATACTTTTTGACTGCGGCGAAGGGACCCAGAGGCAGATGAACATCGCGGGCATAAAAAGGACCTCAGTCACAAAAGTCCTGATAAGCCATTGGCACGGGGATCATGTATCGGGGCTTGTGGGCCTCATACAGACAATGGGAAATGATGAAATCCCCCCTAATCTTGAGATATTCGGCCCAAGGGGGACTGAAGAGCATATGGAACATCTCATGAAGATGTGCGATTTTGAGTCAAGGGTGAACCTGAAGATCTATGAGATAGATGTAGATGGCGTTGAGAAGGTCTTTGACGGGGAAGATTTCATCATTGAAGCTGCCCCATTGAACCACAGCTCCCCATGCATAGGATATTCTTTCATAGAGAAAGACAGATGGAAGATAGACATGGCCTTGCTGAAAAAGATGGGCGTGCCAGAGGGTAAACATCTGCAGCCATTGCAGGAAGGGAAATCCATAGAATGGAAAGGGAATAAGATAGATGCTGAGAAAGTGACTTCCATGGTGAAAGGTAAGAAGATATCATACATAATGGACACTGCCATGTGCAGCCCTGCAATCACTCTTGCAAAGGATTCAGACATACTCATCTGCGAATCGGCTTACGCCAGCGATCTTGAAGAGAAAGCGAGATTACATAGGCATCTCACTGGAAAACAGGCAGGGATGATAGCGAACAATGCTAATGTGGGCAGATTATACTTGATGCATTTCTCCCAGAGATACAAATCGGCAAAAGAGATAGAGGAGGACGCAAAGGATGTGTTCTCAAAGACAGAGGCTGCTCATGATTTCATGAAGGTAAAGCTTTAAAAATACTGAGATTATACAAACTTGATTACAGGCTTGATTAAACCTGATCCAAAGATAAAAGAGGCGTGATTTGGCACAGAACATAAACATAAGCGAGATATTCAGGAAGATAGGCGATTTCTTCAGGAACCTGCCCAGCACGATAAAGAATGCCCCTATCGACGAGAAAGCGGCTTATGGAGCTTTCGGATTCGGATTCATCATTCTTATAGTGGGGATTGTGCTGACAGTTATTGCCTGATCAGATTGTATGCATGTGGATATGGGCCTTGAAAAGATTTAAATAATGATCCTCAATCTGCATCATTATGGAGCAATGCCCTAACAAGACAGAGAGATGCCTGAACTGCCATGACCATCACCAGCAGCTTAGGCCCCTGGTCAAGGAGATCATAACGACTAAGCATTTCTTCAAGGATGCCCCATCAATAAATCCTGAAAGCATAGTGAACTGCGAGCATGAGAACTTCACGCACCTGCACAAATTCGAGGAGATCATAGACGGAAACTACATATTCAGGGCGCTGAAAGGAAAAACACATATAATATATGCCATCGACAAGGATCACAGGCTGATTTTCCTCAGGGCATTCGAGAACTTCGGCATGTACAAGAAATTCCTCAATGACAAGAAATCCATTGAAAAGATGATCATCGAAGCGGATAATGGAAAAAAATGATTATCTTATCTCCCCTCTCTGCCATTTCCTGACTATCTCCCTGGCCATCCTCTCGGTGTCTGCAACGCCGCCTTTCTTTATTATCTTCTTTTCCAATGCGATATCCTCAAGGGTCCCGTAAGGGTCGTCTTTTGGTTCTACGCCGTAATGCCTCTCGATCTTGCCTTTCAGCGTCTTCATCAGCTGCACAGCGCCATATTCCGGATCCTTCAGCTTGTCAGCATCGACTGCGCCTATTGCGACTAAGATGGCGCCTTTCACCCTTTTTTCAGGGAGGACTCCCGGCGTGTCTATCATCATTATCCTTTCGCTTACCCTAAGTTTTTGCAGGCCTTTTGTAAAACCGCTTATGGGGCTTGTAGGCGCGCTTTTCCTCCCTTTCAGGGCATTAATCAGTGTTGATTTCCCTGTGTTCGGGAATCCCACGACTCCGACGACGACATCCTTGCCTCTGGCTATCTCATTTATCTTCCTCAGGAGGATTGTCGTGCCAAGATGCCTGAGTGCGCTTATCCTTACAGAATTCGGAAGATTGAGCCTTTCAATCTCATTCTTCGGCACAAGGTCGCATTTGTTTATCACATAGATTAGCTTCTTGTTCTTCCTCTTTATCCTCGCTTCGGCTTCTGTGTTTATGCTTTCCCTTGCCTTCCTGGCATCAAGGACCATAAGGATTATATCTGCCTTATTGATCACTTTTTCCACGAGCTCAGTATAGTCTTTCATGAGAAAAAGGTAGTTGGATGGGTTTATAAATGATTCGTTGCTGAGAGCATGTCGTTTATGGCATATCATCTATGAGTTGATTCTCAAGAGCACAATAAATTCAGGCATAATATCTGGAATAAGAAGGGAACAGCATATTCTCTTCTATCTCTATCCTTTTCCAGACATTGTTCACTAGATCGGCAAAAGCCTTGTTGAATGCCATGTTCTTCCTCAATTTAGATATGTCTATATCCTTGTATTTTTCAAAAAAAGAAAAAAGGCCCTTGGCTATTCTTATCATCTCGACAGAGAACATGTCCCCTAATTTTTTCAGCTCTTCAAATTCTGATTTTTTCAGTTTTGAATAAATAAGCTTGTTTTCAAGATCGACATGGACAAGGAGAAAATCCTTCAATGCCCTGAAATCCCCTGCAAGGGTCATATTGACTATCCTTTTGTCTTCAATAGAGGATTGTATCTCGGAAAGCATCCTTTTTATCTCGATATGTTCCCCTTTAAACTGCCGTATTATGTCCATAAAATAAAAGGGTAAATAGAAGGATATAAAAAAGTATCTTAATTGGGCCAGTTTATTGTCTAACCCTGCCTTGCAGCCAGCTTCACATCCCCGCTTTTGACAGTTTTCCTGCCCGCGTGCAATGCCAATTTGACTGCCTGCGATGCTATCTCATTCGCCTTGTCTTCCACAGCGTCTTTGAGCGCTGCCTTTGCCTTGTCAGAGACCCTTTCTGCGCCTGCCAGTTTCAGGACTTTTTCCATCGCTGCCAATGGCAGTAATCTCTTGCTTGGATTTGTCATGCTCTTACCCCCAATGTTTTGATAAAGTTTATCTAATACTTTTATCTGATTATATAGTAATCAAAGCCCGATTTATAAATATTTTGTTTTATAATGGCCTAAACGGGCTTTTTTTGGGTGAAAGGGGGTGGAAATGGGCTGTTTTGGCGTTGAAAGGGGGTTTTGCACTGAACAGTATCCAGTAAAACGGCTGCTACTTTGCAATTTTCCATTGACCGAGAAAAAATTCCCTAAGTTGATCAGAGATTGTCTCACTTTCAATCTTTATAGCGGTAGGTGACTCGACCCAGGAAAGGATTACAACCTTGTTTCTGAATATAGTTATTCCCTGTGGTAAATTGAATTCAGTGTATTTTAATTTCAACTTTGTATGGCTCTCTTTTTTATAATGCTTGATATTTTTTAATAATCTTACATCTAATTTTTTGTCTTTTCTTCGTACAGCTAGGTTCTTGAAAAATAGGTTTACCTGCTCGTTTTTATTTTCTTCATCGATAGAAAAAATAAGATACAATTCGCCAGGTCTTGCGTCCCCTATCAGGTCCGTAAAGAGCGTGAAAATCGCTTTTTGACCCTCAAAGATCTCAACACTTTGTTTTTTGGAGAATTTTTGCTTTAAGAGCAGTTGTGGGATGATCTCCTCAATCCTCCTTTTTCTCTCTTCAATATAATTCAGCAATGTTTTAGGGTCAGACGCCTGATATTGCTTGATATTATTCTTGATGATATATGTCACAAATCCGCGTTTAATGAGTTTGTCAAGGATTTCATATATTTTTGAGGAAGGGATGCCCGTCTTTTTTATGATATTGCCTACGCTAGATGAGCCCAATTCTAACAGGGAAGTATAGCAAATGCTTTCCCTCCTGTTAAGCCCCATCTCCTGCAATATCTCTTCGATCATCAGCGCTAGATTGATTGTGTTCTTTATAAATTTTTCTTAATACTACCCCTTTTAGGGGTAGAGATAATTTATCATGTCTGGATTTATCCTTATTTTACAGATATTGGAGGTCAAAAAATGGAATTAAAAATGAGCATAGGAAGACTGGATGATAAGGTTGGAGGTGAGTGTGTGTTACATGGCGAGGTATTTGCATATGTTGCAGATAGTGACCTAGGTAACCCTGCTTACACAATTTTTGTTGATACGACAGAATATGATAAACTTTGGAGAGAAACGACAAGTGGGTTTAACCCTCGTTCTGATTGGGGAGAATTGTTAAGAAAAAAATACGAAGAAAACCCAGGCCTAAAAGAAAGATTGTCTGATGAAAGAAAATATGGTGTTCCTGGAGAATTGTTGGATACCCCCCATCAAGAAGGAGGAGGACATGGGGATGTACGTTTAAGATACAGAAAAGCCAATGTTGTTTTTATGCCAATGAGTGATTATAATGGGTTCTTCAGAAATGACCCTGAATTTTTAGGGGCTTGTGAAATACTTTATGAATCAGGGAAATTCATCAAAGGGGGTAATGATTTGTTAAGAATGTTGGGAATTGAGATTAAAGAGTCTCTCTAAATATGGGCATTTGCGAAGAGACAAGATGAAGATTATATGACCCTCACTGGACACTGGACATGCCGACACAAGGTATTTAAATCATGCTTGCTTATTAGGATGTTATGTCAAAAAAGAGCAAAGGTATAGGCGCTGAAAGAGAATTACTGCACAAATTCTGGGCCAATGGTTTTGTAGCCATGCGGGCTCCTGCATCCGGCGCGATAAAATACCCCTGCCCTGACCTCATCGTGGGCAACCAGCTCAGGAAACTTGTGATAGAATGCAAGACTACGAGCGCAAAAAAGCAGTACATATCCAATGAGCAGATAAGCAACCTCAGGCAATTCAGCGAGATATTCGCAGCAGAGGCGTGGATTGCTGTCAAATTCGCGAAGGACGGCTGGTTCTTCATCAATCTTGAGGACCTGAAGCAGACTGAAGGCAACAATTATGTCATCTCTGTGGAGAATGCCAGGAACAGGGGACTTTCATTCGAAGAGATAATAAAGACAGCAGATTACAGCATATCAAAAACTCAATAGACCTTGAGCAATTTTCTCATCAGCGTGCTGAACAGTATCGAGAATATGATGTAGCAGCCGAGCCATCCCAGCTTCCAGCCGAAAAGATTCATCACGATGAGCTTCCCCTGGTCGACCATTGTGCCTTTCACTATGCCGTCTTCGATCTTCTGCAATGGCTTGTCATAATCTGTCTTTGATACCAGTATATTCTGCGTGTAAGGTATATCTTTTCCATCAACATAATAATCGACAAGATGCTCCCCTTCTTTCCCTGAGAGCTGCCAACCGGCATAATAAACCTCTTCTCCTTTCGCTATAAACCCGCCATAATTCTTTGATGTGAGGTATTGGTTATTGAAAGGGAGCTTTTCGTCCTTGCCTAAGGTCTTTATCTCGGCTTGAGCTGCTGACAGCAAAGTGACGCCTTCCTGGACATTTATGGTTATGTTCTTTGGGAGGTTGCTTCCGTCAAAGAAGACATATGTCGAAAAATTATCCCCTGGCTGCACTGGCTCGTATGAGAAATTCATGTTGAGCCATCCGAAAATAAGTATGAGGGGGATGAATGTTATCAAAGTTGACTTGAAGGAATGTGTCATGAGCTTCATGTTCTTGTCCATGGCCTCTTTCTGGATCTTCAAGGATTTTGACGGATTGTCTTTCAGCTTTTTCAGCTCCTGCTGCATCCTCTTTATATCATCCCTGAGGCTCTTCATGAGCTGCTGGTCAGTCGTCCATTTATAGACCAATGTGACGATCAAGGAGACTACCAATGATACCAAGAATATTACATAGAACGGCCCGAGGATCTTCAATGGGCCCATGACAGGACCTATTATCCCATTTATTATGTCGTAGATGCCCATTTTACCCCCTTTGATATTTTATTTTGACAATGCGCCGATAATTTATTCAGGCCATTTAAACTTAAATAACTACACTAGCCCTAAATCTCCATGAATTTCCTCATCATGGGGTTCATGTCGTAGAGGTGCTGCTTCGCTATGTCCTCATAAAGCCTGTACACTATCATCACTGTGAGCAGAAGGCTTGTGCCATTCACTAAAGACCCAGATACATCGGCAAGAGCTGCCAAAAAGCCTATCGTTATCGCGCCCATGACAGTCAATGGGCCTATGTACCTGTTTAGTATGCTTTCCATTATCCTCTCGTCTCTCCTGAAACCCGGTATCTGGAGCCCCGAAGCGATCATATGTTTTGCCTGCGATCTTGCGTCCATGCCTGCTGTCTGCACCCAGAACCAGCTGAACATGACTGCGCCTATGACCATTATGATAGTATAAATCATGGCTTGGCCTATATCCCCCAAGCTTATGCTGTGCGTGATTATCTTGTTAACAATGTTTGGTGAGGATATCCACGCCGCTATCCCGCTTATAGGGGTATTGCCTACAAATCTTCCGAGAATAGGGTGGCCCCAGTTCTGCATTAGCCTTGCCCAAAGCTGCACATTTGCAAGCAAAGCTGCAACTAATATTACGGGGATATTGCTTGTGTAGATGAATGACAAAGGCCATCTTATCCCCTGGCCTCTTATCCTGCCAAAAGACAATGGAATCTCAACTTTCATGGCCTGCGCATAGACTGCGACGGCAAAAACAACTATCGTCGATATTATGCCTGCAAGCATCAGTCCTGCTGTGATCGGGTCCCCTGCTGCAAGGCTTTGGAAAAGTGCGGGTATGGCCCCTGCAGAAACGCTGGGATTTGTCGGTGAAGGCAGGGGGCTTATCGCCCTTATGAACAAAGATTTTGAGACTCCTGCTGCGATGAAAAGGCTTATTCCTGAGCCGAAACCCCACTTGCTCACCACTTCATCCATGTACATTATGATCAGGCCGCCAAGGAAAAGCTGGAAAACAAGTATCAGCTCAAGCTGCAGATAGGCTGTTGTGCCTGCAAGCGATGCCTCTGGCGCAAGGCCGCCCATGAAAACATAGACTACTCCTTCGAACAATATGAAGAATATCGAAAGAAGCTTCTGCCATCCCTGGAAATTCTTCTTTCCTTCTGTTGAGTTCAGGTCAAACTTCACTATGCCTGAACCGTTTAGCAGCTGCATCACTATGGATGATGTGACCAAAGGGCCGATCCCTAATGAGATTATCGAGCCGAACTCTGCTCCAAGGATCAAAGAAAGGAATTCGAACTGCTGCAATGAATTCTGTCCGAGGCCGAAAAGGGGTATCAGGCCGAGGACGAAGAACAAACCCAGCACTATGCCTGTCCATTTGAGTTTTTCCTTGAAAGAAAGCCTCCTCTGGGTCGGCGCCTGGACTTCAGGCAGATTCATCAATATGTTTTTGAAAAAAGGCATTTTTGTTAAGGCTCTTTTTTGTTTTTTTAAATGTTTCTGTAAAACCGGGCTTACTGCTCCTCAGCATCAGCCGTCTCAGGCTTCTTGTCATTCTTTGGCTCTTCCTTGATTGTGACTTCTACCTGTCCATGCGCCTCTTTGACAGCGGCTATTGCGCCTTCTGTTGCCCTCTCAACAACGATATGGATCTTCTTAGTGAGCCTGCCGGACCCTATGAGCTTGTTGTAGCCGAGCTTGCCGAGATCAACATGGTAATCGCCGCCTTTCATCTCCGCTTTCTTCTCATCTGCCCAGCTGACGATCCTCTCTTCGATGGTCTTTATGTTTATAGGATTGAGTGCCTGCTTGTTCTTCTTCTTGAAGCCTTTTTTGCCGAAATAATCCGTAGTCCAGATTGAGGGCTTCCTGGAGTCTCCTCTCTTGCCTGTGCCGGCCATCCCTCTGCCGCCCCTGTGGCCTCCTCCCCTTCTCTTCTTCTTGGCTCCTCCACCGTGGGTCTGAGAGCCGCGATACCTTGATGCCTTTTTCCTTCTTCTTGCAGTCATTATAACATCCTCATGATAAGATCGTTTATTTTTTCTCCCCTATAGCCGAGCGCTCCCCTTTTGTTGAAGAAAACTTTTATCCCCTTCCTGCCGAACCCTTTTCTTGGCGCATTCAGCCTGAAATAGGGCTTTGTCCTCGATGGATTATCAGGATTTTTTTCTGATCTTTTCTCAATCAAGGATTTTACAGTGGTCTCGTCAACCTCTCCCCATGTGATATAATCCTTGACTTTCTGGATCATCCCCATATTGCTCCGGGTATTCTCGATGACTATGCAGACATTCTTTCTTTTCAGCCTCATCATTCCCAGTGTGTCTACTACTTTTTGGCTCGCGCCAATCGTCCCTCTGACAAGTATCACCGCAATCATGCCCTTCTTGCCTTCTGTTTTGGCTTCCGGCTTAGCCTTCGGCTTTTCTGCTGTCTTCGGTTTATTGCTCGGAGAGTTCATTTTCAGTTACCTTCCCTATTTCCCCTTCTTTCATGCCAAGCATCTCTGCATGTTCTGGCATTGTCTTTACTTCCATGAGCTGCTTGAGAGCGTCACAGCATGCAAATATGAGATTGATCTTGCTTCCTGTCTGGCCTCTTGCCTTAGCCCAGACATCCTTTATGCCTGAAAGCTTGAGTATCTTCTGGCATTCCTTCTCGACACAAAGGCCTTTTCCTTTTGGCGCCGGCATCAGCTTGATCCTGACTGAGCCGCATTTTCCTTCGACAGTGAATGGTATTGAGTGGGGCGTCTTGCATCCGCATTGCCATGAGCCGCATCCGCGCCTTATCTTTATCAGGTTCAATTTTGCGTTCCTGAATGCTTTTTCCCTTGCAGGGACAGTCTCCTTCGCTTTGCCATATCCAAGGCCTATGATCCCATCTTTGTTGCCTATGACTGCGAATGTGGCGAACTTTGGCTTGTTGCCTTCCTTGGTCTTCTTCTGGGTCTGCTTGAATACCCTCCTCTGGCCTCCTCCGAATTTGCCCTTTGACTGCCCTATGAGCAGCAGGTCTGACTCCAGGTTCGGCATCAGTGCATCGGTTATCTCGGCCTCAAGTATCTTCTTCCCTGAATCCAGGATCTCGCCTATTGATTTTATCTCGCCGCTCTTCACTTTCCTTCCGAGCTCGGTCTTAGGCTTCCATTCATTGACATCGACTGCCTTCTTCTCAGCAGGGATTTTCTCAAGCTCTTCTTCTGTTATCGGAACTATTATGTCCTTTCCCACTTTCAATTCTACATCGGCGATCTTTTCAGCCTCAGCAGGTGCTTCTGCCACTGGCCCTTTATCCTCTGAAGGCGCAACCGCTTCTTTGGTCAATTCTGGTTCTTCTTCGGTTTTCGGTTTTTGTTTTTTATCTGTCATTTTCATCCTTCAATGTAATTTTTCAATCGTTTTTTAAATCTTCCCTGATTCTTCTGATCATTCCTTCATTATCCTGCTTTTTATCTCCTCGAATGCCTCGCTTATCTTCTCCGGCGAAGCATCGCTCTTGATATATGATGAAAATTGCTTGTTATATCTTGCGCTGTCCTTCTTTATATTTTCAGCATAGGTCTTTATGTGCAGCCCTTTTATCCTCTCTTCCTTCGGGAATACCTCAGGTGAGCATGGGATCTTCATTCCGGCATCGACTGCGCCCTTCACTGCAGCATATATCCTTGAGCCTTTTGTAGACTGGTACAGGCCCATGTCCAATATCGCATCTGTGATGCCTTTCTTCTTGGATTTCCTGCCTATGAGCAATCCGGTTAGGTATGCTGCGACAAGGTTGCCCTTGCTGAATTTATAGCCGTATTTCTCAAGCTCCCTGGAGCTTGCGCTTGTTATTATCCTGTCCCCTTCAGGCGAATATTCAACTACCTGCGCGACGAGGTTATTGAGCGATCTCCTTATGACCAGCCTCCTTCCTCCTGATTTCAGGAGGGTTATCCTCTTCTTGTAGTTTGTCCTGCCTGACTTCTTCCTTCTCAACAGCACCGATTTGACTTTTCTGCTTTTTTTCATTTTAAGCCTTGATTGATCTTTGGTATATCATCTTTAATATATTTTATTGCGCTCCATGATTTTGCATGCCTTATTTGGCCTTCTGTTTCGGCAATGGCTTCTTGGCGAGATTCTTCTCCTCTATAAAGAGCCTTATATGCCTCCTGCTCCTGAAGAAGCCGCCTTTGCATTTTGAATATAGCATCCTGTAATCCTTCCTGGAGATTATCTGCTCCTCTTTAAGGTATTTTATTAGGTCTCTCTGGGCCCTTATCATATTTTTCCAGTTATCCTTCCTTGCAAGCCTTGCTCCTGCCTTCCCTTTCCTGCTGCCCTGGCCTTTTCTCCTGCCTTTGCTTTTCTGGACTCTCCTGTGCCTTGCTCTTCCCCTTGAGGTCACCTTGGCAGGCTTTATCCTTATCATGCCTTTGCTTATCAATGACCTCAGGTCTGCCTTTGTTATGGCTTCTTTTATCTCATCGAGATGATCCTCGTCGAACCATACTCTCTTGGCAGAGCATTTAAGAACGTCTGCCGCAATCCTTTTCTGAACATTAAGCTCCATCTTTCATCGCACCTTATTTTCAGCTTCTCTTCGTGAGCAGCTTGTCTTTCTCTTCCTTCTCCTTGTCTTTCTTCTCCTCGTCAGAGAGTGTTTCCTCAAGCTTCTTTTCCTTCTCTTTCTCTTCAGCCTTCTTCTTGAGCTCCTCTTTCTTCTTTTTCTTGAGCTCTTCCTTGCTCAATTTCTCTTCCTTCTTCTTCTTGAGCATATCCTCTACGTTCTTCAGGTAAGATTCAGGGCTCTTTATGTTAAGGACCTTTATCTTTCTCCTCACGGCCTCCTTCAATATCGCTGTCCTGTTCTTAAGGCCTATCTTTGATGAGACTATTATGCCTTGCGTCTCAGCATTCACTGCGGCAAGTTTTTTCAGGTTATCGACAAGCACAGGGATAAGGCCTTCCTTGCTCAATCCCCTCACTTCTTTGGGTGACCCGTAACCAGGAGAGACGTTCTTCCTGTGGCCTTTCTTATGGAGCCTCATCTTTGAATGCAGGCCGCGCGGCCTAATCCATTTCCTCTTCAGGCTCAGTATCTGGCCGTAGTTCTGCCTGAGGAATTCAGGCTTTCTCGACTTGATCTCCTTCCTGATCTTCAGCATCTTTTCCTTGTTTTTTTCTTTTGCCATTTTGATCGTGATTTTGTCTGTCTATCTTATGTTTTTACCTATATTTTAAACCATCATGTCTTTGCCGTCTTTGTTTATGATATAGATCCCGTCCTGGAATACCCTCCTGTCCCTGCCTTTTATCGTCGTCAGCTTCTCTATGTCTGCTGCTGTCTGGCCGGCAAGCTCCTTGTTGCATGAATCAACAACAACCTCCTGGCCGTCTATCTTCACGCTCACTCCTTCCTTGAGCCTGAGCACGCGCGGTATTTTTTCTCCTAAAAAGTTCTTTACTATGAAATCCTTCCCGCTCATTGAAACATTCATCGGGAAATGGCCGGAGCATATCTTCAGCCTGTACTTATGGCCCTCTTTCGCCCCTTTGACCATATTCTTGATGTGGGCTATGAATGACCCGATCATCTTCTTCTCCCTTTTTGTGGCGTTCTCTGCGAAGACTATGAGCTTGTTATCTTTTTTCTCTATGCTCACAGTCGGACATCTGAAGCTCTTTTTCAGCTCGCCCTTGCTGCCTTTTATGCTGATTATGGAGTTCTCTATGCTTGCCTGCATCCCGCCCGGGATTTCAACGCTGTCCTCCATTCGTTTGAGTTTCATTTTTTTCCTTCTGTTGATCTTGTTTCGTTTGTTGTTTTTTGGCCGTTTTTTGATCTTTTTGCGACATCTGGGTCGATCAGTAGCAGTATGCTATCAGCACGCCTCCTTCCTTGATCTCCTTTGCCTGTTTATGTGTCATCATCCCTTTTGAAGTCGATACGATGAGCATGCCGAAATCCTTTGCAGGCAGATATCTCCTCTCGAATTTCTCATATTCTTCCACCGTGACAGGGTAGCGGGGCTTTATTGCGCCGCATTTGTTTATCTTGCCAAGCAGGTTCAGGACAAGCTGGCCTCCCCTGCCATCCTCTACAAGCTTGAAATCGCCTATATAATGGTTGTCCTTCATTATCTTGAATACTTCCCTTATCACCTTAGACTGGGGCTTTATCTTGCATTCAGCCCTGCCTATCTTCTCATTGTTCAGTATCAATGACAATGCATTCGCCAATGGATCATTTAATGACATTTTTTTACCTCATTGCTTTGTTGTTGATCGTTATCGTTGATTATTCTATTTTCCTCGTTTTCGTTACCTTCAGCTGTATTTCTTGAAGCCTATGTGGGTCGCTACTTCCCTGAAGCACTGCCTGCAGAAATGCAGGCCATACTTGCTTATGTGCGCTCTTGCTCTTCCGCATCTCCTGCACCTGATCCTGTTTATGCCGCAGGTTCTCGGCTTAGGAGAGTTATGCTTCTTGTATTTCGCAAGTTTCAATGGCTTCATGCTGAGCTGCTTGAAGACTTTATCATAATTGCTGTAAGTCATTCTTTTTCACCTACTCCTCTTCTCCCATCTTGATATTGAACTTTGTCTTCATGAATTCGATCGCCTCTGCTTTTGTTATCCTGTGGGCCTTGGGTATCTTTGATTTGTAAACCCTCCTCTTCTTTATCCTGAAGCCGGGCCTTTCAAGGGTTATGCATATCTGCAGGCCCATGACTCCTATCTCGGGATCATATTTTGCGTCCCTTATGTCGGTGTATTCCGGGATGCCTATCGAAACGGTCCCGGATTCGTCAAAATTGCTATCATTTAGCGTGAATGATTTTGCATCCAGTATCCTGCTTATTATTGTCAAAGCCTTTTCGCCCCTTATCGTGGCCTTGCATCCCACAGGCAGGCCGGGCCTTAGTCCCCATTCAGGTATCCTTTTCTGCGTGAATGTCTTTATGGGCTTGACGCCGGCTATTGCGGTTATCAGCTTGAGCCCTTTCTCCAGCTTGGATTGGTCCTTGCCGGTCCCTATGTTGAGGGTGATCTTCTCGACCCTTATCTCCCTCATAGCATTTGTTTTTCCTTTCATTTTGTTCTCTTATTTTTTGTCAGTTTGATTTTTACTTTATTCCCTTGATTTTGATGCTACCTTCAGTTATTATCCTCTGCCTGAACGTTCAATGTGATGGATGGTTTTTCCCTGCCTACCACGAAAGCATAGGATTTTGCGGTCTCATAAGCCGTTTTGCCGGATTTCAGCCTGATCTTCGAGCCTTCTATTGATTCGATCATCCCGACTTCACCCATATGTTTTCCGCCGATGAGGTAAGCGCACATTCCCTTCTCAAGCTTCAGTTGCTCTTTTATATCCTGTTTCGGCAATGACAGCATCAGCGTATCGCCGACATTGTATTTCCCATCCTTGACTATCATATTCCTTCCGTCTATCAGGTTGAGCTGCATGAGGCCTTTCTTGAGCAGGGTCTTGTTGATTATCCTGCTTGGCTTGATCAATGCCTCTTTCTGCTCTATCTTGACTATTGTAAGCTTTCCCTTCCTGCTCAGTATGACCCTGTAATATTCACCGATCTCCTTTATGCTTATGGTATCCATCAGCCCGACCATGAACTTCTCATCCTTTCTCCTGACCCCGTCAACAAGTATCTCCTTATGATGGAGTATGCTCTTGACTTCCCTGTTCGTCTGTGCGCAGTTTATCATGTCGGTCATGGCCGTAGATAATGATATCCCGAACAGCATCTTGTGGGCTCCAGGATTAGGCCTTGCTATGTACACATTATCCTTTCTTGCTATCGCCCATGTCCTTGGCGCTGCTAATCTTTTTAAGTGACTTTTTGCCATTTTTATTCTTCCTTCCTGTTTTTCCTCTTCATCTTCTTGTCCCTTTTCTTATCTCCGAGATCCAGTTCGATTATCATGAGATTTGACGGATCGATGTAAGGCTTGACCTTTGAGCCGTCTTTCTTCGTTATCTCTATGCCCGCAATGCTCACCTTGAGGCTTTTCAGGTCGACTTCATCTATCTTGCCTGTCTTACCCCTTGAGTTGCCGACGAGGATCTTGACCTTGTCCCCTTTCCTCAGCGGGATTGCCCTTATGCCGTGTTTTTTCCTCAACTCTGGTGAGAGATGGCAGCTGATCATCTTATGCTTTACATGCAGAGGGGCATTAGACCTGTATTTCCTCTGCTTCTTAGGCTTTTTGCTCGCATTCCATGCGCTTGACCATTTCTTGTGTACGTTTTCCATTTTTATTACCGTCTGATCATCTTATCATATCATCCATACGATTCATACGATTATGCTTGCTGCCTTGGCGACATTCGGCCATCTGTCGCACGCCTCTTTCGCTATCGGGCCCTTGAATATCGTGCCTTTTGGGTTCCCTTTCTCATCTTTTGAGATGATTGCGGCATTGTCCTCGAACTTTATCCTCATCCCGTCAGGCCTCCTGTACTCCCTCTTCTGCCTGACTATTATCGCGAAAACGACCTGCTTCCTCATGTCAGGCCTTCCTTTCTTGACTACAGCCATGCAGATGTCGCCTACTGCTGCCGCCTGCCTTCTCCTCCTGACTGTGTTAAGGCCTATGACTGAAAATATCTTGATTACCTTCGCTCCTGAATTGTCGCAGGTCTCAACATAGCTTCCAAGCGGAAGTGCTCTTGTGATCGTGGCCTTTAAAGCATGCATTTTTCATTACCTCTATTCGTTCTTTTTCTCCTTGCCTTCCTTTTTAGGCTCTTCTTTCCTGTGATCTTTCTTCTCCTCGGGCCGTGCAGTGGCGTCCTCGCCCCTTATCTCCTCTTTCTTCCCTAATTTCTGGACTATGATGAAATGTTTTGTCTTGCTCAATGGCCTGCATTCCATGATATTGACTATTTCGCCTTCGGCTGCGTTTATGCACGGCGGATTGTGCACCTGGATCTTCGTCTTCCTCCTCTCATACCTCCCATATTTAGGGAGGTAATACATCCTTTCCCATGAGACTGTTGCGGTTTTCTGGGATTTGCTCCTTGTCACGATGCCTGTGAATGTCCTTCCTCTGACTTTGGTATCTCCATGGAAAGGGCATTTTGAGTCGCTGCAGCTCTCGCTCGGCGCAACCATGCCCAGCCCGATGTTCTTCGCAGGGCTTCCTTTAGCTTCTGCGCCCTTCTTTGCCTTTTCCTTTGTTTCAGTTTTTTTCTCCAATTTCATCGCCTTTATCTTTCAGATTTTTTTTGATATTTGCTGATTGTGATCTACCTGTATTTTTTTGATTGTTTTTATTTTTTGATTTTATGTTTTTTATATCTTCTTTTTTATCCTGTCTTCAGGCCTTCCGACCAGGAGCTTCCCATCGATCGTTATCTTCTCCCTGAGCAGTTTTATCCTTATCTCCTCTTTTATAAGCTTTTTTGATCCTTTTTTTGTTGATATCGTGATCATATTTTTTGTTTCGTCGATGATCTTGCCTTCGATCCCTTCATTGGTTTTGTTTTTTGCCTCTACTATCCTTATCTCCTTGCCTATGAGTTCTTTTTTGAGCGTATCTTTCATCGTCAGTTCTTCTTTTTTGCCTTATCTTTTACCTTATCTCGATTGTTTCCGGGGCAAATCCCATCTGGACAAGTATCGCCTTTGCCTTATGCTTGTGGTCGCCCTGAAGCTCGATCTTTCCTCCTTTTGCGGCCCCTCCGCATGCGAGCTTGCTTTTCAGGTTCTTCATGAGCTCCCTCATGTTGACCTCCTTCTCGTCTATGCCTTCGATCACAGTGTAAGTCTTGTTGAATTTCCTGTCCTCGGTTTTCACTACGATCCTCTGGCTCTCTTTTGCTATAGACTCGCAAACGCACAGCTCTTTCGGGAGTCCGCATGTGGCGCATACACCGGTCATGCTTTTTTGACCTCCGTTTTCTTGCCGAAAAGCTTTTCTTCCATCTCTTTCTTGTTTAGTATCATGAGCAGCCTTGCAATCATCCTTCTCATGTTCCTTATACTTGTGGAATTTTTAGGGGGGGTACCTGTCGCGACCTGCGCATTGAGCTTTATCAGCTCCTTGTTCAGCTCAGTCATCTTCTTATTGAGCTCGTCCTTGCCCATCGATTCCATATCCTTCAGTTTCTTTGACATTTTTTACCTTGATCAGATTTATTCTCTTGATATCATCATTCAGTTTTCTTTTCGTCCGGGGCAGCTTCACTAACGGCTTCGCCGGCATCTTCCGTTGCAATTTCCTCTTTCTTAGGCTCTTCTTTCTTGTGATCCTTCTTATCTTCTTCCTTCTTTGCCTCTTTCTTCCTTGGTTTCTTCGCCTTCTTCTTGATCTCCTCTTCAAGAGGCTTCTCTTCGATCACATTGATGGCTTCGTCGCTCACTTCCATGTCGTCAGGCAGTTTCGTTGTCGGTGGCATTATGCTCACTTTCACGCCAACCACGCCTGATTTGAGGTTCGCTGAAGCATGGGACTTGTTGATGCCTGTCAATGCGATATCGCCGCATTTTTTCAGGTAACCTTTGTAAAATCTCCATGATTTTGCCCTTGTGCTCGGGATCTTGCCGTTTATGACTATCTCTATCCCGAATGCGCCTGCGCCCATCACATCCTGCATGACCTTGTGCGCGATGCCTTTGAAATTTGATGATCCGTATCTCTCCAATGATGCCGCAATCCTCTCTGCGACTATCTGAGAGTCAAGGTTCACGTCGCCCACCTCGCTTATCTCGAGCTGGGGGTTTTCAAGATTGAATTTGTTCTTCAGGTCTGATGTCAGCTTCTTTATGTTCTGGCCTTTCCTCCCTACGATCAATCCTGGTCTTGAAGCGAATATGACTACTTTCTCGCCCAGAGGGGTTCTCTGCACTTTTGTGTGGCTGTGGCCGCTGTTCTTCAGGTTACCTGAGATGTACTCTTCTATCTGGTACTCCTTTATCTTCTCTGCCACAATCTTCCTCTCGATCATTTTTTCACCTTTGATTCTTGTTCCGGTCTTTCAGATTTTTCATGCTTGTCAGTTGTTGCTTTCTCATCTGTCTTTTTTTGTTCTGGTATGTTTGATTTTGATTTTGCCAGGGACTTATTGCTGGATTTCTCTGGTCTCTCCGACTGCTCGGATTCCACTGCCACAAGTTCGATATGCGTCCTTTTTGCCTGCAATCCCCTCATCCTGCCGTATCTCGGCGGCCTTGATGCCTTGTTTGCGCACGCATGTTTTATTATGAGAGCGGAGGTATTCAGGCCTTTCTGCTGGGCATTCGCCTCTATACTGTTCAGCAGTCCCAAAATCTCCCCTGAAGCCTTTATAGGGTATCTTCCGCCAGCAATCTTCCCTCTCTTGTGGCCTGCCCCTTCAGTGAATCTTTTGAAAGGCACAGGTGTCTTCATCTTGATGACTGCCTCCATGATCTCTTTTGCCTTTTCGAGCTTCCTGCCCTTTATGAAATTGCATATCTCTATGGACTGTTTAGTGGAGATAGGGAGGTCCCTGCCGACTACCTTAGCCATCTTCTCCTTGTCATATCCCTGGAATGCATAGTTGTGCGCTGACATTTTGTTTTTTGTTCCTATTTTTTTGTTCCGGATTTTTTATCTTTTGATTTTCTTATTTCACATTTTTTCTGCTTTATCCTGCTGATTATCCCATCTACCTCACTGAGACGCTTGCGCTTGACCTTGTTGCCCCGATGCCTGGCGCAGAGTGCTTGACTCCTTTCCTTGTGAAAGCGAATTCCCCGAGATAATGCCCTATCATGTGGGGCGCTATGCTGACAAGCACGAACTCTTTTCCATTGTAGATCTTGATTATGCTGTTGACCATCTCAGGCAATATGACCATGTCCCTGCACTGGGTCTTCAGGTTAGGGTCTTTTTTCTTGACTTTCGCCAGCACTTTCTTGTGCTGATCAGGCAGGCCCCTTGTCAGGGATCTCCTCTGTCTTGATGGCAGCAGCTTTATGAAATCCTTGAGGCTCATCGCCTGAAGCTCCTCTAATGATTTTCCGCGATATGTGAAATCTTTTTTAGCCATTTTGCCACCTTGTATCCTGTTGTTTCATGATTTTTTGCTTTGATTTTTGTTTATTTTTATTTTATTGCCGTTTATTGCGAATTTATCATTGCTGATTGCTCTGCTTGATTATTGCCTCTTTCTTCGCCCTTCCGCTCTTCCTCGGCCTTATCATTCCCACATTCCTTCCTGGCGGAGCGTGCCTTGGCGCTGTAGTAGGCCTTCCTTTCTTCGTCGAGTGCTTGCCTCCGAATGGATGGTCTACTGCGTTCATGGATGTTCCTGATACGCTAGGCCATAGCTTGTTCTTGGCCATCATCTTATAATACTTATTGCCTGCTTTCATGAAAGGCTTCTCTATCCTTCCCCCTCCTGCTATGACCCCTATGCAGGCCCTGCATTCAGGATTGAACTCCCTCTCTTTTTTCGAGGGCAGCTGGACGATGACCTTATCTTTCATCTTTGCGACTACCCTTGCGAATGTGCCTGAGGCCCTTACGAATTTGCCTCCGTCTCCTGGCTGTGATTCAAGATTATATACTATCGTGCCTTCAGGAAGGTTCTTCAGGGAAGTCGTGTTGCCAACCTCTGCCTGCGCTTCGCTTCCTGATTCGACCATGTCCCCCACTTTCATACCCTCGGCAGCAATCAATAAGCATGTCTCGCCGTCGTCATACCTTATCTGGACCAATGGAGCTGAATGGCCCTGGCAGTGGATTATGTCTGTTATCTGGCCTTTTGTGGTCTTCTCGTCAAGAGTCCTGTGGCTGGCCCTGCCTTCATACCTGAAGCTTGGGGCCCTGTAAGTAGGTCCGCCTTTTCCACGTGCCTGCTGAATTAAATTTTTACCCATGAGTCACCTTAAGCATGATATCCATATTGTTTTTATCCGGGAGATTACTCCAGTATTACATCAGCCCCAGCTGTGTCGCTATATCTATAGCCGGAGTCTCGGCGCTGAATTTTATGTATGCCCTCTTCTGGCCTTTGCATGTCATGAATGTGTTGACTTTCTCCACTTTTGCCTTGAACATATCCTCGATTGCCTTCTTCACGTCATCCTTTGTCGCCCTTATATCTACTACGAAGATGAGCTTGTTCTCGCTTTCCATCAGTCTTATCGATTTTTCCGTCGAAAGCGGGTGTTTTATGACTTCTCTTTGTTCCATTTTGACCTTTTGATGATTTCAGTTGATTATTTTTAACATTAATGGATTATGGCCTTTATTTTTTTGCTGCGGGTTTTTTTGCAGACTGTTTTTGCGCGGGCGCCTTCGCTTTTTGTCTGACTGCCGCTTTCTTTGCATCCTTCTGCTGGGCCATCTGCTGCTTTATCATGGCCGCCTTCTGCTCTTTCTTCTGCTGCATATTCTCTCCATGATAATCTGATGTGAAGAGCTTTTCTTTTGCGATCCTCTCTATGGCCCCATCAGTGAATATCGTCAATCTGCCGATGTGAGTCCCGGGAGCAAGAAGCTCTGCGTTCAGGTTCTGCACTTCGACGACATCCACTCCAGGTATGTTGTTTCCTGTCTTGAGCAGTGCGCATTTCCTTGAGACTACGATCAATGGGCCTTTTTTCTGTATGTATTTCCTTCCCCTCAGCCTGCCTTTTCCTGCCCTGAAGCTCCTCTCCGATATCCTGTCAAGCTCTCCGCCGAATCCGAGCCTTTCAAGCGCTACTGTAACCTCTTTTGTCTTCTTTATGTCTTCGATGCCTTTCTGGACTATGAATGGATAATCCTGGGGGACTATGTGGCCTCTCTTTGCCACGATCTCCCTTATGACTGTGCATGCCATCGCAGACCTTATCGCTTTCCTTCTCTCTTTCCTGTTTATCTTCTTCTCCCATATCTTCTCTGATTTAGGCGGATGGGCCTTTCTTCCACCGACTGTCCCTGGAGCGACTGCGCCAACGAAGTAGAACTGTGTGCCGCGCCTGTTGAGCGTTTTTCTTGGCACCCTGCTTATCCCCTTGCCGTACGAGCCCTTGTAATCCCTCCTTCTCCTGGAGAGTTTCGCTGAAGCCCTCTGGCCTGCACCGAATTTTGCTCCATAAGGCTGCCTCCTGTTCGATTGGACTGCCTCTACAGCCCTCTTTATCAGGTCAGGCCTTACAAGCTCGCTGAACTGCGGAGGCAGATCAACTGTTCCTGTTGCGGCTTTGCTTTGCGTGTATATCTTGAGTTTCATTTTTTATTCGCCGATGATTTTTGTTTTTGTTGATTTTTGTTTTTTATTGTTTTTTATTTCCTTTTCATCTATGCATTGCTTCAGGATTATGATGATAATATTATCTGCTGTATCGCTGGCGCTTCTTTCGCCATCCTCTTGTTCTCGCGCGTGGCCTTGCACAGTCTCACAATCCTTTTCTTGGCTCCTGTGACCGAGCCTTTTATGAGTATGCAAGGGTTGTTGACTATGCCATACCTGTTGAATCCGCCTGCAGGATTCACTTTTGAAGGGTCTTTCTCTATCTTTATTATCTGCTTGTTGTAATCCAGCCTAGTGTGGTAACCCATCTGGCCTGCGTGAGCTACCCTGTACATCATATGTCCCTGGCCGCACCAGCTTCCCAGGCTTGCAGGACCCCTCTTTGTCTTCTCTGCCTTATGCGATCTTATCGTCACGCCGAACCTCTTGACCGGGCCCTGGAATCCTTTTCCTTTTGATACTGCATGGATGTCGACCTGCTGCCCTTCCTGGAATACACCCCCCACAGTTATCTCCTTGCCGAGCATGTTTTTTGCATAATCGAATTTTGTCTTTATGTTCCCGCCGAGGCCTATCTCAAAGACATCGGGCTTTTTCTTGCCTAAGCCTGTAAGCTTCGGCTGCGTATATACAAGAAGTGTGATATCTGCATATTCATCGGGATTTATCTTTGCCAGCTCTGACTCGTTTGTTTTCTTCGGCAAAGGCAGCTTCCTTTCAAGCTCTTTGTCCACTTTTCCCATGATCTCGTTCGTGACCTTGAGGCCATAGGGTGTTTTTTTGTAGAATTTGATAGAAGAGACTTTCAATGGCGGGCATTCGACAATCGTAACGGGCATGCTTATGTCCTGCCCTTTGGTCTGTGAGAATTTCCTGTTGTCAGTTGCTATGATGTGGGCCATGCCTGCCTTATATCCTGCAAATCCGAGGGGTTTGGCATCTGGCGCACTAGCCCAAGACCTGACTCTAGCGTAATGTCTCCTTGCCCTTTTCCTGGGCCAAAACTGCATTGAACCCTTTCTTGGTTGGCTTCTCTTTGGCATTTTATCCCGTTTATCTTATCCTATATTATATGGGTTATTATATGGATTTAAGGTTTTAAAGATAAAATAGGCTATTTTTGCCTAAATAAGGCCATTCTGCTGTCCTTTTTAGTAAATAAGCCTATTTATAAAGCCTCTCCTTCCAGAATAAGTTTATAACCAAACTTGTGCTGAAAGGCTTTTTTTCAGGCTTGTTTGAACCTTTTCCCGTATTTAAACTTGAAATTACGCGTTTAAACACCTTATTTGCGTTTTTTTTATAATTTTTCTAGTGTATATAAATATTTTGGTGGTTTTATTTTTGAGAGGCATTTGAATGGCATCAATCACCATCAAAAGATATTTAAATAAGGCATTATAAGGCAGGTTTATGAAAAAGCAATATTTCATAATAATCATGGCAATCGTGTTTCTTTCAGTTATGTCAATCCCTGTTTCAGCAGCCCCTGCATGGAAGAAAACTTCCAATGCTCCTGCGACAACTACTACTGCAACCCAGCCGCAGGTCATTGAAAAGGTCATAATACAGAACAACACAGTCGTGCAGCAGTCAGCTGCTCCTAAAACTAATTGGTATGAGGACTGGAATTTCATAGCTATCGTCATCGCAGTGATAGGCGCTCTGGGAGGATGGCTTATATCGAGGAAAATAAGGGGCAAGACGGCAAAATACATGACTGAGATAGACCATGCTTACAGAACCTACAGGAAGAACGCGAATAAATGCGAGGCAGAGCTTGCCGGCGTCAGGGAGAAGATCGAGGATGATTTCAAGAAAGGGAAGCTGAATGACAACAGCCTTGCGATACTTGATGCCAGGATAGACAAGTATTCCAAGGAACTCAGGAATGAAGTGATAGACAAGGGATTCAAACTGCCCCCTGACCTCAACAAGAAGATAAAGCATATGCTTTCCGACGGAATCATAACGAAAGAGGAATATGGGCATTTCGCCAAGGGCATAGAGAATGAGCAGCTAAGCAAGCAGGACAAGGAAGAATTGAATAAGCTGATGAAGAAATGGAGAGATGAGGATAAGAGATGATCATTCTTTTTTTGTAGTGTCCTTTTCCGGGCTTTCGGCCTTTGCGGATTTTTTCGTCTTTTTCTTGTTCGTCTTATCCTTCTCCCTATTCAGATAATAGACCTTCCTCTTGGAATAATTCACTGGATTCTTAACCCTGCTGCAAAGGTTGTCAGGCAGGCAGATGTGCATGTCCTTGTAGTACATCCCGTTGTCGCAGTTCGGCGGCAGGATCTTTTTCTTCTGCTGCTTGTGGTACCTGAGCTGGCCCACTAATATGGTCTCCCTCAGCTGATCCTTGTTCCTCTTGTTCCATTCGTGCAGCTCCTTCTCTATCTGGTCATGGTCCCATCCGACTGAACTCAGGAAATTAACAAGCATGAACATGAACCTTTTTTTGCCGTCTTCCATTCCTTTCAGCCCGGCCTTTATGCATGGGGGGAAGAATTCCACAGGTATCGCCTCCTGCAATGCATCAAAATCCCCATATCTTCTTCCGGAAGATGATCTCTTCTCCTCTTCCTCCTTCTGCTTCTTCGCCCCGAAGTCGAATGCCTGCACAATGAGGTCTTTAGCCTCATTTGGGTTCGCTTTGCTGCGGTCTATGAAGACAAGATTATTGCTGATCTTCACCTTTTCGGGCTTTGCATCCTCCTTGCTGAAATCAAGGACTGATTCCGGGTCTATGGGGACCGAGACCAGGCCGGATTTCTCATTGAAGCTGTACGGCATGCGATAGAGATGCCTTGAGGATATCAGGAGCGTGTCTATGCTGAGCACAGTGAATGGGTCGAATTCGCCGTCCTTGACGATCTCGTTGAATTTCTTCCCTGATTTCACCGCTATCTTGTTGATGTCCTCCCTTTTCAGGAGCTCTTTCGCAAGATGCTTCTTTATCATCTCTTTGAGATAGAATGCGATCTTCCTCGGAGCCTCGGGGAACAGCAGCCTCGTCTCCATGTTATGCACATTTTCTGGGAACGCCTCGAACGGCACTGCTATATGGAATCCGTGGTTGCCAGAGAATTTGCATGTCAATGACATTATCCCATGATGCCTGAGAGCCTTTATTATGAAATCCCCTGCGATCTTGCTGTAGTCCAGGAACTGGCAGTCGATATCTATCACAAGATCCCATCCTTTCCTTAGGTTGTCGATCTCCTGCCGCTTCATCATCGGATCGAGCTGCAGTGGATTCTTCCATAGCTCCTCTGATGCGTGGAAGGACGTTGCCCCCTGCCTTGCCAGCTCGAGAATGTCATTAGGGTATTGGATCGTGTCAGGCCTTTTTCCGAATCCCTTATCGCCGAACTTGACAGCGACTTCCTTGTCCTTTGCATGCTGGACTATCGCTTCCTGCACATCTTTCCTCTTATAGTACATAAGAAGTGTGCTTATGCTTAGGTTATTCTCCATTTTCCCCCTGATGGCCATATTATATAGGCGATTATTTAAGTTTTTGGGTATTTTGACTAAATCTTTTGGTTTTTGTTTCTTTGGCTGATTGCTGTGCTTGTTTTCAGTTAAATTTTTATATCTGGCTGAAGGGGGATATTAAATGAAAACCATACTCAAGAACAGCGTGAAAAAAGCATTGGGCATAGCTCTCATACTCCTTGGCATAATCGGCCTTTTTGTTCCCATCCTGCAGGGCATACTCCTCATCCTCGCGGGTCTTCTGCTGCTGGAATATAAGCCTGTAACAAAGTTTGTGCATTCTCTCAAGGAAAAATGGAAAAAAAGAAGGAAGAGCTGATTGAATGGACGAGAAAGCTTGCTGAATCTGGCAAGGCGATAATCGTCGAGGGGCAGAAAGACAGGAAGTCATTGGAATTCTTCGGCATAAAGGATATAGTAACATTAAAAAAACCGTTATACTTAATAGCAGAAGAGATTGCCGAAAAGAGCAAAGAAGCCATAATACTCACTGATTTTGACAGGAAAGGAAAAGAGCTGTATGGCAGGCTGAAAAAAGACCTGGAGAGGAACGGCGTAAAAGTAGACAATTATTTCAGGGAGTTCCTCCAGAAGAACACAAAACTGAGCCATATCGAGGGATTGAGGACTTATGTGGGGAATCTTGGATGAAAACCGGATATAAAATCATAATAGGCATATTAGCTTTGATTATCATAATTGCCGCAGGAAGCGCATATTATTACATCCATGCGATAAAATCCGTCAGCGTGAAAGATTTCCGGATAACCTCCCTGAGCAATATGACCCAGGAAGGGTTCATGATTGATGGAAGGATAATACTACATAATCCTTCTCTGATCAATATAAGGATATATGAATCCAAAGTCCAGTTCTTTAAAAAAGATAACAATGCCCTGCTGGCCACAGGCATGATAAAAGAGAATGTCCTCAAGCCCGAGTCAGACACACAGATGGATTTCTCAGGAGAGGTGAAGTTTTCCAATACCCTTGATCTTGCCTTGGATGTGATGGGGAAAAACGAGACCATAGTCGTAGCCAAAGGCAACATATTGGTCTCGAAATCCATGGACGTCTCAGTGCCATTCAGCGTTGAGTTTGACATAAACAGGCAGCTCAAGGATTATGCAGACAGCAAAATCAACCGATTGCTTGATTATTTCGGTTTGAGCGTCTGATGATCGGCATGCGATAGATGCCATAAAAATCATAAAATATATAAACAGGATTTGCTGCGTTCAACAGGGTGGCAAAAATGGCAATACTAAACCAATTCAAAACGGTGATAATCCTCGGCCTGCTTGCAGGCCTGCTCATGGGGGTAGGATGGCTCATAGGGGGCTATCAGGGGCTTACTATAGGGCTGATATTCGCCATAGTCATGAATTTCGGGACTTACTGGTTCTCTGACAGGATTGTCTTATGGATGTACAAGGCGCAGGAGGCAAAAAAATCAGAGTATCCTGAGCTGTATAAGATGGTTTCTGATGTGGCGAAACTTGCAGGCATACCTATGCCAAAAGTGTATATCATGCAGAATCCGACGCCGAATGCATTTGCAACAGGCAGGAATCCTAAGCATGCTGTCGTCGCATGCACGACAGGGATAATGGAATTGCTAAATAAAGAAGAATTGAAAGGAGTCATAGCTCACGAGATAAGCCATATCAGGAACAGGGACATACTCATACAGACTATTGCAGCGACAATTGCTGCTGTGATCTCATACGTTGCCATGATGACAAGATACGCAGCAATATTCGGCGGAGTTGGAGGCAAGGATGATAGGGATGGGGGCGGAATACTAGGATTTTTGCTTCTTGCAATAGTCACTCCATTGATAGCTATGCTTCTTCAGTTGGCATTGTCAAGATCAAGAGAATATCTTGCTGATGAATCAGGAGCAAAGATAATAAAGAATCCTTCAGCTCTTGCAAGCGCTCTTGCAAAGCTTGAGACTGGCGTTAAGAATAATCCTATGAGGATAGGGAGCCCAGCGACATCATCATTGTTCATAGTGAATCCTTTTTCGGCAAAGGGTCTGACGTCTTTGCTTTCGACGCATCCGCCTATGGATGAGAGGATAAAGAGATTGAAGGACATGAGGGTCTGAAACAAAAGGATAATAAATGGGTTCTTTTCCGGAAATAATATGGGGATTATAGTTTATATTCACCATTAAGGACTTTCTGCAGCTCTTTGGCCTTCTTCTCGCCTATCTTTTCCACTTTCTGCAGCTCTTCCTCAGAGGCATTCACGAAGTTTTTTATGGATTTGAAATGCCTCAGCAGGGGCTTTGCCAGCGAAGAGCCTATGCCTGGGAAAGAAGAGATGATGTATTCCTGCTGCTCTTTCAGTGAGAGGGGTTTTGAAGTATGCATGTCAAAGCCTTTCCTTCCTTCATCATGCTCCCTTTTCGCTATTATCGCCAACAGCGCAGCAGTCTCTTTTGATGTCTTTGTCTGTATTATCGGGACGCCATAGTTCACAGTTATGGCTGCAAGCATGCCTCGTATGGCATTTGGATGTATCTTCCTCATCGAATATATGTCCTCGTCGCCTTCGACAACCACCAAGGGCTTATCGTAACATTGTCTTAATTCCTTGACCTGCTGCAGCAATCTTCCGTCTATTATCGAATCGACGAAATCAGGCACTTTCTTGTATTCAACGGCGCATCTTGAGCTCAGGATATAATCGCCTGTCTCCATTCGTCTTGTGTTTATCTTTATGCCCAATTCGACCAATTCCTTCACAACGCCGTTCTTCTCCCTGTCATCTGCATAGATCTCCAGATCGAGTTCCGGCGCAATATATCTGTCTAAGTTTTCCTTCTGCCTCTCCAATGTGCTGAAGCTTGTCTTCAGGTCTTTAAGGGTCCTGTGCATCCTCTTCTCCTTATGGAATGCGCTCCATTTGAAGCCTTCATCCCTTGTGCCTCTTGTGACAAGGACAAAGACCTTGCCCTTCTCCAGCCTTCCTGTCCTTCCTCTGCGCTGGATATGCCTTATTGCAGAGGGTATAGGCTCGTAGAATATGACTACATCGACTTTCGGGATATCCAGGCCTTCTTCTGCGACTGAAGTGGCTATAAGGATATTGAACTGGCTTGTGCTGAATTCTTCCAGCATCTCTTTCTGCTGCTTCTGGCTCAATCCTGTGCCGTTCTTCTTTGCCTGGCCTACGAATATCTTCGCCTTGACCCGTTCCATGGAGTTGATCTCCTGCTCGATCTTCGATGCAGTATCCCTGTACTGCGTGAAGATAATCATCTTTGTGCCGTCGTTCAGCTCTGCAGCGATGAGCCTTTTCAGCTCCTCTGTCTTAGGGTGCTCTATCCCCTGCTCGAACAATGCCCTTGTCTTTATGAAAGCGGATTTGAAATTGAGGTCCCTCACAAGATTCTGGACAGCCTTGCTCTTCGTGCTGGATGATTCCTCCTCAACTTTCTCGAAATATTTGTATAATGGCGTTATGCCCTGCGTCTCGAGAAGCTCTAAAGCGTGCTGCACTTTTATGGCCTCAGAAGCCAATGATATCGATTTCAGGACCTCGAATTCCTTATTGCCTTTTGATATCTCAGAATGAAGCAGGCCCTGCAATCTCAACAAGTCAAGTTTCCCTACATTCCTGCCTTTCTCCCTGTTCAGGTAGCCGTACTTGTTCATCTCTGCAAGCTTTGACTTGGAGCAGTTCTGCAGGAAGACCTGGATCTGCTTCATTTCCTCGGGAAGGTTTACTTTCACCCATTCCATTTTGACTTCCTGGATATATGGCTTCACATCAGGGTCGCTGTCTGTCCTTATCTCGACTGCCTCTATATGGAGATTTTTGCAGACTTCGGCTATCGTCTCTGTCTCAGAGCCAGGGGATGCAGTAAGGCCCAATATCTTTGGGTATTTCGCCAGCCTGTTGTACTGTTTTGCCACGAAGACATATGCGTAATCGCCTGTTGCCTTATGTGCTTCATCGAATATGACCAAAGAGACTTCCTCAAGGTTTATCCTCCGGCTTATGATGTCGTTTTCTAATCCTTGAGGTGTTGAGAAGATGATCTTTGCATCCTTCCACAATACTGCCCTTTTCTCAGGGCTTACGAAGCCTGTGAAGACGGCCATGCTGCTTTCGTCTATGTCCATGTATTTCCTGAAGGTCTCGATATGCTGTTCGACTAATGGCCTTGTAGGCGCAAGAAGGAGCACTTTTGAGTTCGGGAAGTTCTTCAGTCTTTGGGCAGCGAGCATCAGTGCGATTGTGGTCTTGCCCATGCCTGTCGGAAGGACGACGAGGCAGTTGGCCTTGTTGCAGGTGTCAAATATGGTCTCCTGGTAAAGCCTCGGCTTCATGTCCTTCAGGTTGTAATTACATGTTTCAAGCATAGCTTAAAATAAGCTATAAGTGGTTTATATACCTTATGCCGCCATGTCCAGTGTCCAGTGGTGGGGTTTAAAAGGGGTATAAGAGGGGGCGAGAGAAAAGGTATCTCATTTTTCGAAAAATATTTAATGGTGTTGCACTCTGGGCTGTTAGGTGATATTATGAAACTTGCCATGATCTTAGCAATTCTCCTTATGCTTGTCGGAGGATGCTCGACAGCACAAGACTCACCAATATCGGGAACCCAGGACCTTGTGCTCAATGAACAGGACCTTCAGCAGCTGGGGGTTACACGCAATCTTAATGCACAAAATCTTCAGCAGCTTGGGATCACAGAGAATGGGACTAATTGCCACACAGAGGGAAATTATTCAAATATTGTAGATTCATCACAGGGACAATATAGCATCTGCATTTACCTCATCCCAAGCTTGAATGGCACTGAAGTGATAATCCAGCTGCAGAAATTTGCAGATTACGAAGCCCTGAACGGCTCATACCAATATGATTCCTCTCACCTGTACAGTGTCGAAGGGCTCATAAGCGAGAATGATTTCGGGGACCAGAGCAGATTCCGTGTCAACAATGTGAATGATTACGGCGGCCAGTTCAATGAGCCTGGCATGTATTATTATCATCTCTGGTTCACGAAAGGCCTATACCTTGTCCACATCACTTCCAGCGGAAGAAGCAAGGAAGCCAAAGAGTATATTGCGGAGATAGGGCGGATGGTTTTGGAGAAGTTTGGGTGAAGGGTGTACTTGACGGCGACATGTCCAGTGGATAAAAAGCTGTTTTTGGGTAAAAATGTCAGAATTTGTAGAAAATAGTTTAGTCGTTCGTGGGAGAATTCAGTATCAATCTTAAATCTAAAGATTTGAACTGTAGGGTAATGATTTTACATAATTCTCCATAAATTGCCAATCAGGAGCATTATCTTTAGTTACTGGAAGTTTAATTATTGAAGTTGGCATTCTTGTTGGTCTCCATTTTCTTCCGTATGCCCATCTAAATTTTTCTAATTCAATTAATGAACAAATAAACATCGCGATATATTCATTCCAATCCCGATTTTTCAAATAAAGAACATTTATATCATGGGAACAAGTAAACTCTTTTGTTTGATAAAATGCATAGCCAACAGAACCGTTATTTGAAACTGTCACACAATTACCTTTAAAGATTTTCTTATTAATATTATGTTCTGAACTTCGTTCATCTTTATGGGTATTTTCGATATTTTCTATTGTGCAATAACCAGTTATTCCATTATGGTATTCTGTTGCTCCAATAAAGGGTATCTCGGCATTTTCAGTAATTTCTGGTTTCTTGTTATAGTAGCCATTTTTTATTTCAAATATTTCATGATAATGGAAAGGTTTCCATTTTGATAAATTTAATTTACTCTTCTTTTTTAAGAGTGGTTGTTTATTAAATGGTATTTTGGAAGTGATCTTCTTTATCTTTTTTGGTATTTCATTTGGTGAAGGAACAAGAATATCTTTAAGAGTACTATTTGCTTGTCTTCCATAATTGTATTTATACTTATTTTTTTCAATTGCAGTACAATAATAAATCATTTCTGATTCTGTAAGTTCAATTAATGGGTAAAGGCAAGCGATATGAAATGATGTATAAAAAGGTTTTTCTTGAAAAAATGAAGACAATACAGAACCCCCTAATGCTACAGTTATAGCATATCCGGGCATAGGGACAATTTCATCTTTAATTTTTATTCTTGATACCATCCCATTATTATTAGACGTTCTTGAAATAAAGGGGATTCCATTTTCGTCTTCTTCACAGTTAATTAACTCTAAATCAGTCCCATATTTTATATCAAATATTTCGTTTAGTTTTTTCACTACTGCACCTTATTTAAAAATTTAAACGCGATATAGTCATTCATCTTCCTTTCAAAATCCAAATCAGAAAGTGTTGAATAATCAGTTTCCATATATGCTTCAGCACACCACTCGTCTATCTCAGTTACTTCAGATTTAATTGATAAACCAGAAATTTCATCTAAATTATTATATGCTTTTATCCATCTGTCTTTTATTTCAGCCCATTTTGTTCTTGCATCAATTCGGCCTTTATGTTTGCGCTTTTCAAATCCGTCATTTTTAAAATATCCGAACCATGTCTTTTTATTTTCGTTCTTTTCTCCCGCCCTAAAAACCATAATTGTAGTTACAACCCCCACAGGATAAAATAAGTCGTCAGGCATTGATAAGGAGGCGATTAATCTATGTCTTTCCAAAATTCTTTTTTTGATAGTAATTAATTCCTTTTCATTTTTAATTGCACAACTCATTTGAACAATAGCAACTACAATTCCATTTTGGAGTGCAACTACATTTAAAGCATGTTCTATAAACCGCATTTGTCCAGCATTTCCAACATCATATGGGGGATTTAAAAACGCAACATTAGGTTTATGGTTTTTCATTATTAATTTTTCTAAACTAAAACAATCGCCACAATAAATATTTGATTTTCCATCACCTCGCATCATCATATTTGAACAAGCATAAGTAAACATAGACGGACGTAACTCTACACCAATTAATTGATGAGATTTTATTGCTAATTTTTTGCTTTCTTTATTTCCTGCCAGTTTAATCATTCGTTTCATTCCAGCAATCAAAAATCCACCCGTGCCACAACAAGGATCATATAATACACTATTTTCATTAATTTTTGCTAAATCGCAAAATAAATCAGTTATATGAAATGGGGTTAAAACTAAACCTTGACTTTGCTCACTTCCTGCATATCGGATAAATTCGGTATAAAAACGACCTAGAACATCAAATCCACTTTGTTCCATATCAATGAGTGGGTAAACATTTTCATGAATGTAATTTATAATCTCTTTATTAATCGCAATCGAATCTTTATATTCTTTTTCATCTTTATGTTTTATTTTATTTTCTTTAAACAAAGGTTCATTCAATATTTTATTATATTCTCCGATCATTTCATTTTTACATTTTACATTATGTTTAGAAAGAACATTCTCAATTGCAGATAACATTGATTTAGCAAGAGAGATTGATGAATTATATTTAGAATAACTACTTCTAAAAGGGTCGTCAAGCAATGATACTAAAATTGCACTAATAATAGTACATCTTGTTGTTTCGGTAACAGAATATGATTGATACAATTCATTTAGATATATTGCTTTTTGAATTATATCTACATTCTTTAAGTTTTCAGCAAATTGAGTATTGTTAAATAGTTTTAAATATTCATTGATAGAACATAAACTCTTATCTTCTTTAATTTCTTTGTAGGTTTTATTTTGCTTTCTAAAAATAAAATGTGATACTAACATCTCTTGAGATGTTTCTCCACTCACTGCGATTGCAATTACATTGAAACTTTCAGACAATTTTTTGGCATAATGAAGAACACCATCAACTGCATATTCTTTTGGATTATTTAATTGTTTACTGCGATGATAAATTGGAGATGCTTTACATTCCACTATAATTAAATAATCCATATCCCCTGAAGGAAATGTAATTAAAAATTCTGGTTTTCCCACACCATTTCCTGATTTAGAAGCCGACTGTAAAATATCATTAATTCTTTTACTAGATGATTTTTGTTCCTCTAATTTGAGAATGTTAGATAATGGATCCTTTTTAAAATGATTTCTTACAAACTCTTCAGTTATCCTTTCATTAGACATTTTTTACCTCTTTATTTATAGATGGGGACATCTCTTAATAAATATTACTGTTTATTTTCTGGTTGCAATAAATGTAACAACCGCCAGGATAACAAAACATACAATTCCTGCAAACAATCGTTTAAAGAAACCTGGGACTCCTAATGCTTGTGCGAAGCTATCACTAAACCAAAATAGTACTCCAAATATTCCTAAAAATAAATCAACGATTATTGCGGTGCTTATTTTCATATCAAACATTTTATTTATGAGTGGGTTTAGTAGTTTATATACTTTATGGGTATATGTCCAGTGTCCAGTGGGGGGAGGGGGGAAGTTGGGGTGAAGAGGGTAGTTGAGGGGGATGGTGGTGGTTCATGAAATTTTTCATTCCTCATCTTTTGTTGTGATGATTGATTGCACTGCACTCTCTTACACTTCGTTTCAATCAAGTCGGCTAACGGCGTGTATATATTAAATACAATTGAGTTTGAGTTTTTTAACTAAATAAAAGAAGTCATCTTCAGTAAAAACATTTATATATCAATCAAATTTAACTTGGATTAATATGACAATCCCCGATTATCAAACATTAATGCTCCCTCTGTTAAAAAATATTTCTGATGGAATGGAGCATAAAACTAAAGAGGTTGTTAATTCTTTATCTAATGAATACCATTTAACTGAAGAAGAGAAAAGAGAATTATTACCTTCAGGTCAACAACCAATAATAGATAACCGTATTGGATGGGCAAGAACATATCTACTTAAGGCAGGGTTATTGTCTTCTCCAAGAAGAGGATATATTAAGATAACTGAAAAAGGCTTAGAAGTATTAAAACAAAAGCCAAACAGAGTTGATATTAAATTTCTTGAGAAATTTCCTGAATTTATAGAGTTTAGAACAATAAAAAAAGAAACTTCTAAGGAAACTGTTAAAGACAAGGAAGAGGTTGAAGATGTAACCCCTGATGAATTGATGGAAAAGGGGTATAATTCTATCAATGCAAGTTTGACCCAGGAATTACTGGAGAAGTTAAGAAATATTGATCCCTATTTTTTCGAAGATGTTGTGGGTGAATTACTTACTGTTATGGGATATGGAAGATTTGAAGCTACGCCTGGTTCTGGAGATGAAGGAATTGATGGTATAGTCTACCAAGATAAATTAGGATTAGATAAAATATTTTTTCAGGCAAAAAGGTATGGTGAAGGAAACTCTGTTTCTGCAAGAGATGTAAGAGATTTTGTTGGAACATTAGATTTACATGGAGTAAGTAAAGGAATTTTTATTACAACTTCTCGATTTCCAAAAGACACAAGTGATATTCTTAAAAAAACACCTAAAAACATAATCTTGATAGATGGACCTAAACTTGCAAAATTAATGATTGAGCACGATGTTGGGGTAAGCACACAAAAAACGTATAAAATTAAAAAAATAGATACTGACTTCTTCCCAGAGGAATAAAACGGCGGCTTTTTTATGTTTTAATTGATAATACTACGCCACCCCTTCAATACTCATGCCCACCCGCAAGTATCTTATAATTATACTCCACCAGCTTCAATATCGACGCATTAATCATCCCTGGCGCCGACGTCGGCAGATCCGTCCTTCCTAACATCTTCTTCCCGAACAAAGTATCGCCCGTGAACAGCACTTTCTCCTGCTTGTACCATAAACAAACAGAACCTCTCGTATGCCCAGGCGTCTTTATCACTTCCAATCCGGCGATCTCAGAAGGCAGAGGATAAAGCTTGACTTTAAACTTCTCAGCCATGTTCTCGTCCATGATTGCCTTCGCACGGTTATTGTCAAGCTCAGCGATCTCCTCAGCAGACGCAAACAGCTTCGCGTTCTTGAACAGATCGAAATTCCCGATGTGGTCGTAATGCAGATGAGTGAATATAACCTTATGCACAGATCCAAAATCAACAACTTTCCCGAAGAGAGCAACATACTCCTGCCTGTCTGACCTATTCCCTGCATCAATAATAACTTTCTCACCCACATCCAAATAGTAAGAATTAGACTTATCAGTTCCTGTAAATCTCCAGAGATTAGGCAGTATCCTAGTTATCACTTCAATATCCTCTTCCCGTGCAGATACCAGCTTATGGCCACGCCTGCGACAAAGCAGAACAGGTTCACACGCCAATTGCCGTATCTTGAGCCTATGACATACCCTATTAACAGTCCTACTACAACGAGATAGAACGGGAATGCTATCTTCCTGTAATTCAGGAACCTTCCCGCCATCCCGCCGAAAAGGAATATCACGACATAGCTGAAAAAGGCGCTGCCTATCGCAACTGAAACTACAAATCCTATTATAAGCATCACCAAAAAAAAGAACTCTGCCCAGCTGTCCAGGAAATTTATGCCTTTCTTATTCATCATTTCAATCACCTTTTTCAAAAAATATATAGGTCAATAGCCACAATACTGCTGCCAAGACCACACCCAAGACAAGGGATAGTGTTATGCTCAGGAAATACAATGATAAGCATAGGCCGATTATGAAACCATACACAAAGACATAGCTGAGCCTTGAGGCGAAGAACATGTGCGAGCCGTCAAGAGGAGGTATGGGCAGCATAGTGAGCACTGCATACCATATGTTGAATACCATCGCCTTGATGAGCAGGGGATTTGTAGGGGATACATAAAGCAGCAATTTGAAGAATACTGCCAAAAAGACACTGGCTACGGGCCCGGCAAGCCCTACAAGGCCCAAAGGCCAGTAATTGAGGCCATACCTGAAACTTCCTAATCTGTGGCCCGCCATGTGATAGACTATTACGCCTCCCGGGACTATGAACCAGAGCCTGCCCCTTGAAACTATAGCCAGGATCAACGCCAATGCCAATCCGTACATCCATGGCCTGTATTCTACCTTGAATCCAGAGAACAATGCCATGACCCTCTGGGCTGAGACGTGGATCAGGAAAGACAGAAGGATTATCAGTATCGCATTGAAAAGGTTCCTAAGGCCATAGAAAAGATTGAACTGGTCAATGCCCCATTCATTGAATGAGATTGCTATTGCGAGGACAATGATGCCCGCAGCCAAACCCCTCAATTCCTCTCCCTTGAATCCGTAGTACTTCCTTATATCGTAATAAAGGCTCCTTAGATTTGAGGACGTTATGGCCATATTTGCATTTAAAGCTCTTTTATTTAAAAAATTTACTTATTTGAGGAACATATATCTTATCCTCCCACCGTGAACTCATAAGTCACTTTTTCCATGTCTTCCTTCTCTGCTATCATCGCGATAAGCTCTTTTTCATGGCCTGCGCCTACGACTGCAAGGATTTCCTTGCCGGGATTCTGCTGCATTATCGCAAAGATCCTCCTTGCCATGAACATGTTCCTCTCTTCGACCAATACCTTGTAGGCATTAGGATAGCTCTTTTTCATCTCAGACATGAGCTTCTGTATCAGCTCTTCCTGCGGAACTTTAGAAAGGTCAAAGTCATTTATGCCCAGCCTTTTCATCTCCCTCTTCCTGAAGAAGATGGCTTTCAGGACATCATAAAAAAATCTCAGCTTCTCTTTGAGGGTTATGAATCTTGAAAGCCTGTTCAAAGTGATCCTTATGTCCTGATCGATGAGCTCTAGCCTTATCTTGCTCCTGTTCGCCAGCTTCACTGCAGCGAGCATCTCTGCCCCGGGATCAACGCCTACGATGCTGCCGAGCTTTTTCTGGGCCCATGCCCCTATGACTGCAAAGACAAAGCCTGTGACTCCTATCCGGAATATGTCCATTACCCTTATCTTGGTCGTTTTCCTGCTTTTCAGGCCTTGCAGCCTCGGTTTATCGAGCTCTACAGCCACTATATGCGGCTTTTTCGCTATGGCTGCCTTTACCTCGTTTATGCTCTGCCTTGCTATATGGCTTGTGCCCATAAGCGTCAGATTATTGTATTTGATGGCCATAAGGCTTTATAAACCGAAAGTTTTATAAATATGTCCTTTTCAGGATGATATTGAACGGCCATAGTGGCGTGGTTTACCCGTTCCCATTCCGAACACGGAAGTCAAGAACGCCAACGTTCTCAGGTGTACTGCACTTGTGTGTGGGAAACTGAGAAAGCTGTTCACCTTTTCTAATCTTTTGGTTTCCAAAAAGTCTTGTCTGCAAAGTGCTGGATTTTCTTAAGCCTTTCCCTGCTGCTTTTTTTGGAGCTAAACCTCAACCACAATCTTCTTGTCTTTCTCATTGACTGATCTTATCACTTTATGCCCTTTCAGCCTTTCTTTTATCTCTTTCCAATCATACTTTTCCCTGGCTTTGTTCATCTCATCGAGTATTCCCTTGATGAGGATATATTTCTCATAGATCATCTCGCCTTTTTTCTGGTTATCCTCTGCAGTCTTCTGCACCTCGACAAGGCCTTTCTCCTGCTCGTCAATTATGCGCTGGATCTTCATGGCCTTCAGGTCTGCCTGCTGCTTGGCCTCTTCATGCTCTGGCTCGCCTGAGTAATTCTCAAGGACGAAATCAAGGCCTTCATTGAATTTTGGGAATCCCTTGGTTTCCAATCCCTTATAGACCTCAAGAGGGAAAGGGGTCAGATTGACGGGTTTTCCTTCCTTGAAGACGAGCTGCGGATCAATCTTCCTTGAGAGCAGCTCCTGCAATGAGCTGAACAATCTTTCAATTTCCTTGCCTGAAAGTTCAGAAGGGCTTGTCTTCTTGTCTATGCCTGACAGAGTGCAGATCTCCTCTGCATATACCCCCCCTATGCCGAACTCTATCGCCAATGCCTTGACAAGGACTTCCTGCTTTGACTCTTTTATCGATCTGAATTCTTCAGGCTTGAGCTCAAACAGGTTTATCGGCTTCTGAGGAGGGATGTACTTGACCTCTTTCTGCGCTGAATCGCTAAGTTTCTCCCTGTCGAGCACAGCTATTATGATATCATTAGTGTCGCACAGGATGACGTTGCCTCTGCCGAAGAGCTCTATGTAAACCCTGTACTCCTGGTCGTTCTTCTCAAGCACTATCCTGACTACCCTCTCTGAACCTATCTGGCTGAGGGACTTCAGGAAGAAGAAAGGTATGTATTTCCTCAGCCTCATGACAAAATTATGCGGCTCGTGGGCAGGGGCCCTCTGGCCTGTCAGATAGAAATACCTGCCAGGCACTATCCTTAAGGTGAAATTGCCTTTTCCGCTCGCAAAAAACTGCAGGAAAACCTCTCTTTCCTTCTGGATGATCTTGTCTAATCTTGCATGCCCGAGAAACTGCATCTCTTCGATGATGTGCTTCAGCTCTATAGAAGATATTTCCTTTTTCATGGTTCTCTGAACTTCTCTGGATAGGAGGTGTTTAGCTATCCCCAGACTTCGCCTGCGAGCCTGCATGCCTTCCCTATCTTTGTGAAGCCGCAGATCTGCTGCCTGAGGCTCTGCACATCACGATAACCTGTTATCAGGACAGTATCGTTGTGCATCAATATGAGCCCCGGGGTGAACCCTGGCTCGTCATATCTCGCTTTGTAGAATTTCAGGCCTGACTTGGCTATTGTATCCCTTATCTCTGGCTCAACATTTTTGCATACGCTGCATTTGTCTGAATAGAGGAATATTGCTGCATCACCCATGCTCATCCTGCCTATCACAAGAAAAAGAGCTATCATCAGGAGTGCTACTATGGCTATTATCATGAAAAAACTTGGGTTTAGGGCAGGATTGCGACGATGTGCGTTCCTTTTGCCCTCTGATTTTTTAGCTGGTTGGCTGGTCTTCATTTTGTCCTGCTGAAAGTAAAGATTCTATAACTGATATGAACTCGTTTTTTTCAGATGCGAGGTCATTGTCCGCCTCATAGGCATTGCCTATCCTCGCATATTTGCAGCCGAAAACATAGAAAGGCACTCCGCCCTGCGAGTTGTATTCTTTCAGTATATCAATCTCCCCTTGGGGCATGCTGCTCTCGATCTCGTCTGTAAGGGTGTTGTCTCCTGTATCGATGTCCCAATGATATGCTGTAATCATGCCTTTCTCCATATATTCTTTTGCCACGGCATCGAATGTGTCTTTTATCCATGTGCAATGCGGGCATGTTGTTGTTGAATACATCCTTATTATTGGTTTGCCGCCTTCATAGCATATCGGGCTGCCTGTATCTGTAAAAGAGCTGCCCGGCAGTTTATCCTCTTCTATGTTCTCGAGGTAGATGATTATCCTGGAATCCTGCCTTAATTTTTCGATGTAATCCTTTATCTCCTGCTGCTGCTTGTCGTTCGCAAGATAAGACCTTATCTGCTCCCTCATCTCTTCAAGGCCAAGGGTCTGGTTTCCGAGGGTGAATGAATCCTTGTTCTCTTCATAGAATGCTGCTATCTCTTCCTCTGTGACCTCAGGGATGCCCAATGTCCCGTTAATGAATTTTATTATCCTGAGCCTTTTTGAGTAGAATTCGACAAACTCGCCATAATCCATGTTCTGCTCAGCAAGCTGCTTATCGAGCTCCTCTCTTGTCATGCCGCTCTGGCCCATGAATGAGCTGATGAATTCCTCTGCTTCTTCTTTTGATGCCTTCACGCCTTTCTTTTCGGCTTCCTGGAGCAGCATCAGCTCAGGTATCATCGTCTGGTTCAGGAAGAATGCTTTCGGCAGGATGGCCTTGTATTCTGCTGATACAAGCTTGTTGTACTGGTCGTTCAGCTCATCTACTGTTATCTTCTGGCCATTGACTTCTGCGACTATCGAGCTGTCGCCAGGACCGGTCATCCTGTTGCTGTATGCTATTATGAATATAAGAACGATTATGCCTATTATCGCAAGTATGCTCTTTGTCTTTGTGTTCAGCCATTCCTTTTTTTTTGGTTCATGCCTGCTGGCCCTGGCCTCATGGGCCTTTTTATGGGTTTTCTTTCCTGCCATAACGATAAAAAGCAGATGTCGGTTAATAAATCTTTTGTTTGACCGGCTCATCAGGGGGCAATGGCCTTTAATTGTTACTATTTAGTTTTGATAAAAGTTTATATTAAAAATTAGGTTAGCAGGGCTTTATGTATGATGTTGTCATAGGAAGGAGCGAAAAGGACAGGGAAAAGTATGGGTTGAAGGGCACTGTGCTTCTGGGAAAGCATTACATAAAGATGGGAAGGGTAACCTCTTTGTCAAATAACATATATCTTGATGTAGCCTCGTCCCACGTCGTTTTCATCTGTGGAAAAAGGGGTGGCGGAAAATGCCTGCATGAGGATACCCTAATAACATTGGATGACGGCTCCCAGATCCCAATAAAAGATGTTGAGAATGACAAAAGGGAGATCATGGCCTTAGGTGATGACTTCAAGATCTCAAGGGCAAGAAAGACAGAATTCTTCAAGAGGCCGGTCAAGAGGTTGCTTAGATTGAGATTAAGGAGCGGAAAAGAGGTCAAGCTGACTCCGGAACATCCCCTTCTTACAGTCAAAGGGTGGGTGCCTGCTGAGAAGCTTAGCATAAGCTCAAGAATAGCCACACCCAGGAGAATAAACGCATTCGGCGACAGCATGATGAGAGAGTGCGAGGTGAAATTGCTCGCTTATCTCATAGCTGAAGGCCATCTCAGCAACGGATTTGTGCTTTTCGCAAACATGGACAGGAAGATAGTTGATGATTTTAATAACTGCATAAAAGAGTTTGATGACAATCTTACAGTAAAAGAGCATAGCAAACCTGGTTGTTTCAGGGTGATAAAAAAATATGGCAAGAGATCGGTCGATGATAACGGAAGAGATAGCAGAGGGATGTTCAAGAAAGGGGTGATTTTTGACTCAAAAAGCCCAATCAGGAAATGGCTGGATAGGATGAAAATCTATAGCAAACTATCAAAGGAAAAACATGTGCCTGACGCACTCTTCAATTCTACAAAGGCCAACCTCGGTCTGTTCCTGAACAGGATTTTCAGCTGTGATGGCACGATATATTTTGATAAAAATGCCATGGTTTGGAGGATATCCTACGCTTCTGTATCTGGAAAACTCATAAGGCATGTGCAGCATCTGCTCCTTAGATTTGGCATATTATCCGTCATAAGGGAGAAAAAACATGGATTTGAGATTGAGATAAGGGGGGATAACATATCCTTATTTCTTAGAGAAATAGGATTCTATGGGACCAAAGAAGAAAGGGCAAAAAAAGCGGTTAAGGAATCACTAAACATAACAAGGAACCCTAATCTAGACACAATCCCTAAAGGAGTATGGGACATATACAGGCCCGAGAACTGGGCTATTGTGGGCAAGGAGATGGGCTATTCTAATCCGAAAAGCCTTAGGAGCAGCATAGACTATTCCCCCTCTAGACAGAAGCTGCTTCAGATAGCAAGAGTTGACGAAAATGAACTGATGGAAAAGCTTGCTTCATCTGACATATTCTGGGATGAGATTGTCTCGATTGAAGAGATGAAGGGGGATTTTATCGTCTATGATATAAGCGTCCCTGAAAAGCATAATTTTGTCGCAAATGATATAATAGTGCACAACAGCTACACCATGGGCGCGATAGCAGAAGGCCTTGCAGACGCGCCGAAAGATGTGAAACAGAACCTCAGTTTCATCATGCTTGACACCATGGGGATATACTGGGCCATGAAATACCCCAACAAACCTGATGAGGCATTGCTGGCTGAATGGGGTTTCAAGCCGAAGGGGCTTGATGTGAAGATATACACTCCAATCATGTATTTCAAGCAATACAAGGACCAGGGCATCCCTACGGATTTCCCTTTCTCGATAAAGCCTTCAGAGCTTGATTCCTCTGACTGGCAGATGACATTTGACATAAGCCCCAATGACCCTATAGGCGTCCTGATAGAGAGAGTGATATACAGGCTGAAGAAAGAGAAAGGAGAATATTCTATCGATGATATAACAAAAGCGATAAGGAATGATGACAGGTCAGAGAGGAATGTAAAGGATGCTGCTGAGAACAGGTTCTTGGGCACAGAGACATGGGGGGTCTTCAGCGAGAAAGGAACGCCATTGAGGGATCTTGCAGCCGGCGGCCAGGTCACTGTACTTGATGTCAGCTGCTATGCTACGATGCCAAATGGCTGGAAGATAAAGGCATTGATAGTAGGGTTGGTCGCACAGAAGCTTTTCGTTCAGAGGATGATAGCAAGGAAATACGAGGAATATGCATCTATAAAATCAGCGATACATTACTTCACGGAGGAAGAGAAGCCTGAAAAGCTCGATATGCCCATGGTGTGGCTCATAATTGACGAGGCCCATGAGTTCTTGCCGAGGGAGGGCAAGGTCGCTTCTTCTGATGCCTTGATCACTATCCTGAGGGAAGGAAGGCAGCCCGGTATCTCGCTGATACTTGCGACTCAGCAGCCCGGTAAGATACATACTGATGTGATGACACAGTCTGACACTGTGCTGAGCCACAGGATAACTGCAAAGATGGATGTTGAGGCATTGGGCATGCTGATGCAGAGCTATATGAGGGAAGGCCTCAATACCCAGATAGACAATCTGCCGAGGGTGAAAGGAGCTGCGGTGCTTTTCGATGATACCAATGAGAGGCTTTATCCGATGAAAGTGAGGCCAAGATTCACGTGGCATGGCGGCTCATCGCCTTATGCCATCCCTGAGCAGAAGAAGGAGCTTTGATTTTTCAGTCGGTAGCCCGAAAATTCTCCGGATGCTACTGTTTTTCCCGAAAAGATTCCGATTCTGGATGCTAAAACCCGAAAACCTTACGGATTTTTCTGCGAAAGGCATATTAAAAACAGGATATTAATTTTTTCTGGTGATAAACATGCATTACAAGACATTTCCAAGGACAGTGGATGGAAGCAATTACCCTGTATGGGAAGAGGTTGCGCTTTCAGACAAGGAAGAGTTCATAGAGGAAGAGAAGGCGAAGAGGGAGAACCTGAAGATGATGAAGAAGTGCATCAGCGAAGCGAAGAGATTCCTCGAAGAGGAAGGCATGAGGGAATACCAGTCGGATATCCTTAATGTTGCCCTTTCATTGTTCAGGAAGCAGGCCTCCCATGTTGTCTATTGGAAGGACAACAGGTGCAAGGAGAAGTTTGACATGAAGAATAGGAAGAACAGTTGAGAAAATATTTTTATTTTATTGTTTTTTGTTTTTTATCTTTTCCACAATGCCTTTGTTTGCATCTATGCTTACATGATCCCCTTCTCTCAGCATTTTAGTGGCATTTCCTGTTCCGATTATGCATGGTATGTTGAACTCCCTGCTGACGATCGCAGCATGACATAACATCCCGCCTTCATCTGTCACGATTGCTGATGCCTTCTCTATTGCCAGCATCATGTCCGGGGAAGTGTTTGTAGCTACCAGGATATCCCCTTTGTTCATCCTTCTCATCTGTTCTGCCAAAACCCCCCCTAAAGATTCCCTTAATATGAAAACCCTGCCCTGGGCTTTGCCCGGGTTCGCGCATTGCCCTTTTATATCCTCAATCAGGCCTTCTTCATCACCCCCTTCATGCCCTGTTGTGATCCTGAACCCCCCATCAGTGTATTCGAACATGAAAGAACTTATCCTCTTTTGAATCTCTTCTTTGTCTGGCTTTTTCCGGCCAAGCAAAAATCCCTTTATTTCTGAAGAGAGGCAGTTTTTCACCTCCAGGCTCGATAGATTGATCCTTTTCCCTATCTCCTCAAAGAGATTTTCTGCCCTTATGAAGGAATTGAGCCATGTGCCGTGCATCTCGAACCTTCTCCTGCCTATCTTATGCAAATTTAGGGCCAGAGCCTTCAGTTTCTGGTCTATTTCTAAGCTTATTTTATCATGTTCGTTGTTCAGGAGCATTGACATTATCTCTTCTTTCGGCTCAGGTATCTTTTCCTTGAGATATTCTGTCAGAAGCCCGTAAAAATCCTGCCTTGTGCACCTGTATGCAGCTACCATGGATGAATACCTGTCGAAGAATTCGAGATAGAGGTCCAATAATCCTTCATCTGTCTCCTGTTTCAGGTCTGCCTCATTTATCGCCTTTATCAGGCTGCCGATGCTGTCTTCCACCATTCTTGTATGGCTGCAGAATTGATCTACAAATTCCTGATCAGTGAATCTTCTTTTCCCGTGCTGTCTTGCCCTTTCAGAGATATCTCTGTTCCTGTAGAAAACCGCTGTCTGGCCTTTCACATGGAATCTGTGGCCCCCATACTTCATTCCGAAGATGCATTCCATCTTGTGGGTGTCGCCATTGTGCAGGGCCTCGATCCATAGGAGAGGGACATCCCTCACTTCCCACATCTTTTCATGGGTTTCCATATCAAACATCGGAAAGTTCTTTCCTTACCTGATATGAAAGGTTATTGCAACCTCCCTTTATAGTCTCATATATCTCATTAAATCCCCTGATATCCAATTTCCCGTCTTCAAGGCTTATTGCACCAAGAGACCCTTTCATCTCCACACCGGCAAGATCATCAAAGCAGAAGATTTTGCTGTCCTCTCCGGCTTCCTTCACCCTCTTTCCCACTTTCTCAGCATGCTTCCTTTCCATCGGCACATAAGCCCAGCTATTGTCCGGAGCAAACTGCCTTGGATCCCCTTTTGGATAGATCAGATTATGTTCGGCCAGGGCGAGCATTGTAGAGGCCCTGTCGAACTGCTCAACAAGCTGATAGACGTTTCCGGCAGCTATGTTCAGCTCTCTCCTGTACAAAGGATCATTGTCATGGCTTTGTTTTGCGGCCTTTTCGTCGCCGATGACCTGCTCAACAAAACCCTTATAATTGCTCATCGTATGGATTCCGTTATTGTAAGCCACTTTCAGGACTTTCATGATAGTGTCCCATTTGAACTCCTTTGTTCCCCCTTTTTCATCTGTTTTGCCCCACTCATGAATATCATCAACCTGCATTCCGCTGGATCTTGCTTCCAATATCTTGCCTTCCAGCCCGAACTTGTCCATGCCTGCCTTTTCCCATTGGCTTATCGTATCCTGCATTATCGCCTGGGCCATCCTGCTCCTGCAGCTGTTGCCAGTGCAGATGAAATGGATTGCGTATAGTTCATTATTTTCCATTTTGGTCGCCTCCGTCTGGTTTAATCTCATCTTTTAAGATTATTAACTCAAGTTTTCTTATGATATCATCTTTTTTCTCAATTAAATAATTTTTTTCAACAATCAAGCCCATATGGTCGTAACCTAACGCCGCTAAGAAAGAAATATTTATATCTCTGCTGTCTAACTGCGCCAGATTAGAAAGATGGCTTTGAATATAATGCACTGTTCCTTGGTATGCCCCACCACAATACTCTCCCATCGCTCTAGCTACATCCTCTGTTAAATTAATGAGATAGTAGCATGCTACACCAAAAGCAAGCATTCTTACTAACCCCTTCCAATCATCATTTCCATCTGGTTTTAAATTGTAAAGTTCATTATTTTCCATCTTTATTTTCTCCACCAAACACCCACAACCAAGTGATAACTTTCCATTATATTTATATTTATGTTGTCACATACATGATGACAAAACCACAATCCTTATATAATCAGACATATCCAACCATGATATGAACACCTCAGATCTCGAAAAACTGGGCCTAACTAAGAACGAATCCAAGGTATACCTTGCCTTGTTGGAGCTAGGCTCAATCAATGCAGACCCAATCATAAAGAAGACTGGCCTGCACAGGAACATCGTCTATGACAACCTTGACAAACTGGCAAAGAAAGGCCTAGCAGGATTTGTAGTGAAGAACAACAGGAAGTATTTTGAGGCCTCGCAGCCAGGCCAAATCCTTGAATGGATAAGGCAGAAGAAGGCAGAAGCTATAGATAACGAAAAGCTTGCAGAGAGCATTATGCCGGATATAGAAAGCCTCAGGAAGCTCAGCAAGGAGAAGAAAGAGGCGATTGTCCTCAGCGGCGTAAAAAGCGTTATGGCTCTAGTCATAGATATGCCTGAAGAAGGGAATTTTGACATGTTTGCGACTGGCTACGGCATGAGGACTTTATTCCCCGTACAATACAAGAGGTTTAATGATAATATAGCCAAATACAAACGAAAAGTCAGGGCCATAATATCAGAAAACTTAAGGCACGAAGACCAGGGCTCATCAATCAATAGGTTTCTGCCTGAATACCATATGCTGCCCGTGAACACAAGCATATTAAAAGACAGGGTGAACATAATAATCTTCGAAAAGGACCCTATCGCGATACAGATAAGGAGCAGAGAAGTCGCTGATTCTTACAGGACTTACTTTAATTTCATGTGGAGCATTGCTAAAAAATGATTGAATAAACTGCTAGTTTATTTCTTATCATCTCTTCTTTTTCGAGGCTTCGTCCAGCTTGATCTGTGAGTCCGCAGGGGCCTTGCTCATTGATATCATCAATGCTATGAACATCAATCCGAACACCACGATGAACGTGAATGCCCAGTCATCCCCTATCTTGCCCCAATAGAATGCCGTTATCAATAACCCCAATATGCTCGTCAGGAAAAAGCTGCTTGGCAGCGGCGCTGCCTTGAATCTTTTCAATAATCCCATATTGCACCTCTTTTAGGTTATATTGGGGTGGGAATTTAAATAGTTTTTCATAACCCTTAAGCAAATTCTTAGTGGAGTATGGTCGTTTTTGAATCCACATAAACTTATAAAATCCTCATTCCATTCACACGCAATAGTCTTGTTTATTGGACCCGCCATCAAGGACCACATCCTCGCTGCGCTCGGAGTGGTCCGAATAATTCATGTAAATAGAATAATCTTATCAGCATCTGCACAATGTGCACAAACCTGGCACAACAGCTCTCTCGCTAGCTTCCTCAGCAGGAGGGGGTGCTGGGGAACCTTGGTTCCCCCCTAAATTATGATGATTTAAGATGATATCAATGATAAGAACATGATAAAAATAACAGAAATAACTCAATACTAATCCTTCCCAATAAACCTACCAATCTCTTTCTTCGCCTTCTGCCTGTTCTCGTGGTGTTTCTTCAGGAATAAGCTCATCTTATCGATAAGCACCTGCTTGAGTTCGCCAGTGAGCATCTTTCCGGATTTGTAATCATCATATATCTGTTTCAGCTTTCTGTCATCAGGCTCAAAGAAGCACTTCAGGTACTGGAATGAGACATCTATGTCCGGATCCCCCCCGAGCTTCCTGTGCTCTTCGATGGTATCCCTGCCGCCAGAGAACGCATATCTCTTTATCTTTGTCTCTGCCTCTTTCGACGTGTCAGTAAGCGCTATGAAACTGGACGGGTCTGATGCTGACATCTTGCCTCCCTTAAGTCCCGGCATGAAGATGTGGTATGATGAGCTAAGCTGCATGAACTTGGGGTCCTTTATCCTCTGGGAGATGTCTCTTGCGATCCTCAGATGCGGGTCCTGGTCAGGGCCTACTGGCACAAGGACTGGCAGCGGCTTGCCTTCAAACTCAGGAAGCTGCGCATGCAGCATGTCTGCGGCCTGCAGCAATGAGGACACCATCTTCCCCGGCGTCACATCGCCATAGACTGCCTTGAACTCATTGAATGTTATGTGCCTTGCTAGGATGTTCTGGAGCCTGTAGAATGCGTTGGCTTTTTTTGCGTCATCTGAACGGTTGCTCTGGAAATAGATCTCGCAATTCTTTGGTTTCAGGCCGAGGGCGATGTAGTTTGTTATGTATTCTTCTATAGCTATCTTCCTGCTCTCCTCAAGGCCCTGGTTCCTTGTGTTATAAGCCTCTACATCAGCGACCGCGATGTAGAGTTTTGCCCCAAGGTTCTGCCAGAATATCATCTGCTCTGCGAGGAGCATGTGGCCTAGGTGGAATTTCCCGGTGGGCATGAGCCCGGTCATCATGGCAAAAGGCTTCTTGTTCCTTACAGCATCGAGTATCCTCTGGATGTCCCTGTGCGCAAAGATCACTTTCCTCCTGAAAAGCACATTCTCATTGAATTCCTTCGGGAGATTTTCCAGCGGGGAAAGCCCGAATTCTTCGATCAGTTTCTTGTAGTCGATGCTTCCCTTGACTTCCCACGGCGTGATTGTCGCATTGCCTGCCATAACCTGCCTAAATCCTCGTGTTTTTTTAAAGCTTTTGAATTATTTTAATGGGCAGATATCAATTGCCCCATCCACCTCTTGTCGCTGTTTCCATGTACTTCCCGAATGTGGGGCTTGCCCTTGCTTTTTCCTGCGGTTTTTCCTGCAAGGCCGGCTTGGGCGCAGCTTCTATGTATTCCGCCTCTAAGCCGTGTTTTTGCACCTGCTTTATGCCGACAAGCTCATACCCCATCAATGCCTGCAGTTTTTCAAGGAATTTTCTGCCGCCCCTGCTTCTTCCGGATAACACTATCAATGAACCCTCCTGGAATACAAAGGACACAGATTCTTCAGTGATCCCTACCTCCTTTCTGTCATAGCAATGCCTGTAAGATGCTTTCCCGTCAAATACAAATCTCCCTCTTTCGACGGTTTCGCTATTGTGGCTGACTTCGGCAAGAGACAGCTCCAATCCCCCACTCATTGCGGTATCTGCTGCCGCAGACAAGGCTATCCTGATTTTTGCTGAAACTTCAGAATACCTCTGATAATCAAGCTGAGGACAGCTGTTTACAGGCATCATCTCAGCGAATCTTATTTGGTTGTTCATCATTTTATTGCCTCCATCCCGTTGTTTTTCCTGATCTTGGTTCCCGGTTCCTGAAAAAGAAAAAAATTTATTTTTTGTTTTGTATAGGTTTTAAAAGCATAGAACTAACGCCAGCACCAATATGTCATGGGATTGGCAAAAGAATACGGATATAAATAGAAAAAACTCAGAAATTTAACGCCACCGACAATCGCTCTTTGACATTTTAAACGATATCCTCTTCAGCTATTACCATGAAATCTCCCACCGCTATGACTGCTGAGAACGGGATGAGTATATTCCCTTCCTTGTCCTTCTCAAGCTCAAGCTTCTGCGCATAAGGAGTAGGGTTCTGGAGTATCATATGTATCAATTCGCCTGATTTGGTCTCGAAGATCACGTCACCTAATTCACCGAACCTTTTCCCTGTCTTGCTTATAACTGTCTTCCCGAGAAGCTCTTTTGAAAATTTTTTTTCTTCGTCAGCCATTTTCAGTCCTCTTTTGGTTTTTATATGATTTTGGTGCTACTCTTTTATAACTCTGTTATAGTTATAGCTTAACTTAAGTAATATTTAAATCTTTCGCATTTGCCCGTTATAAGGCCTTATCTGGCCTTAGGCAGGGCTTCTAACCTTTCTTTGAGGAAAACCTCATCATAACAGTTTTCTTTCAGGCCGCAGGCTGAACATTTGTTCTCATTGCCGCAGAAATCCGGCAGTTTGCCTGAGTTCAGCATTGCATTGGTCTTTGAAACGAGCTCTTTTATCTCTTTTTCAGCGAAAGGGTTTAGGGTTATGTTCACGACCTTGTCTGAATCAAGGTATATTATCTTCCCTTCTTTGACATCCTTTGCTGAACTAGACCCGTCCATCCGCTCAGAAAGCATCAGGAGGTATGCGAGAAGCTGTATCCTGTGGGACGGCCATGCTCCTTCATTGGGGCTTTTCCCTGTCTTAAGCTCTATCGGGACAACAATATCATCATAGACCTCGACCTGGTCTATCCTGCCTTTCAGGCCGAGATTCTCTGACATTATGTTAAGCTCTGATACCAGCTTCGGCGTCAGTTTCGCCCACAATTCCTCGCCTGAAAGGCCTGTTCTTTCCATGAAACTAAAGACATTATTTGCGCGCTTATCCGCCTCCTTCACAATCAAAGGCCAATTCTTCTTGAATATCTCTTTGGGCTCTAGCTTCAGGTCTGAAAGTATCCTGCCGTATTTGCCTATTGTCTTCATGAGCAGCTCAGAATATTCTTTCCTGTAAATTTCCAATACATCCTCGAATGATGATCTTTCCTTTATGCCTTTCACGATCCTCTCTTCAATATTGTTTATGTATTCATAGACCTCGTGCCTGAGTCCTCCAAGGACCAATGTCTCTTTTGGCGGCTCGACGATCCGGAGGACGCATTCAAGGTAGAGCTTTCTTGCACAGTAGAGATAGCTCGAAAGAAATGTCACGCTTATGGTCTTTCCCATGCATTTTTCTTTTTAGCCAGAGTTTATATAGTTTTTGTGGGTATGTCCAGTGGCCAGTGGGTTCAAAATCTTACATTATCATAGAAACCTTTTTGAGCATCGCACCCATATATAAAAATCAGCTTCTTAAGCAACTTCCCTCTTTCCTTCGGATTCCCTTTGTATTGCCCGCTTGCCAATAAACCTGCATTGAGCGATATCCATTCATCCAAGGCTATGTGCGCCCAGTGCTGCACTTCTTCCATCGGATGGCTGAATCCTGCTTTTATACCCTCGAGGGCATCTAATGTACTTATCTTGCCAAGGGCCCTCAGACAATAATTAGGCATCCAGTCGCCCTGGCTGACATCAAGCTCATGGCCGAAACCCTCGTGGCCTGTAGGGACATATGCTCTCTCTTCATATGCTTCTCTCAGCGGTCTTACTGAGTTCTGAGAAGGGTGCATGTAAAGTTTATTTGCCGCAAGCTCCCTTAATCTTATTTTCTCGTCCTTGTCATTCAGCTTATCGCATAATGCCGAGGGAATCCTATCTCCGCTTAATTGTGAGATGGATTCTATGGCTTGGTGTCTCATCTCATAACTAAGGTCATGCAGCATCACTTCTCTTAATTCATGCAGCGCCTGCTCAAATCCTAAATCGCCGGCAAGCCAGACCAGCCACTGCCTTCCGAAATCATATACTCCATAAACAGTGTACTCATCCTCATCTACCCCAAGAACAAGGTGATCAGGGAATGATTCATCTGCAATCAGCCCTTTCATCATCTCCATCTTCATCCTGTCTGCGTCACGGAAATTCATTTTTCTAAAATGGTCTCTTGTTTTGTATTTGTTGGATACATATAAGCTCCTACTCTGGTTCAATCTTTGAAATATGGGGCACAATCTATCATCATAATATTTCCTTCTCGACTCTTCAAAAGATAAAGAAGTTTCAAGCTCTTCAGGACCTACTGCCCTCTTATCAAATATCCACCCATTGAATATTACTCCGTCCCTGGTTTCAGCTATCCCCCCCATAACGGGCATAAATCCTCTTCAATATTTAAAGTTTTGTGGGTCATAGTCGTTATTGTTTTGAAATCATATAAAAATATTTAAATAAAAGAGGATAATAAGCAGATTATGGACATACAATCAAGGCTTGATCTCATAAGGCAGGTCGGCGAGGAGATCATAACAGAGGAGGACCTTAAGCAGCTTCTTGAGACAAAATCAAAGCCCATAGCCTATGACGGCTTCGAGCCTTCTGGAAGGATCCACATCGCGCAGGCAGTCCTAAGGGCCATCAACATAAACAAGATGACAAAGGCAGGCTGCCATTTCAAGATGTGGGTCGCTGACTGGTTCGCCTGGATGAACAACAAGATGGGCGGCGACCTTGAAAAGATAAGGGTTGCAGGAGATTACATGCTTGAAGTATGGAAGGCATGCGACCTTGATTTCAAGAACATTGATTTTGTATGGGCCAAGGATGTTGTCACAAAGGAAGACCACTGGAAGACCACGATAGACATAGCAAGGAATTCCACTGTCAAAAGGATAATCAAGTGCGCACAGATAATGGGAAGGAAGGAGAGCGACAACCTGAGCGCCGCACAGATAATCTACCCGTGCATGCAGGCTGCTGACATCTTTCACCTGAAATGTGACATTGCGCAGCTGGGCATGGACCAGAGAAAAGTCAATATGCTCGCAAGAGAAGTCGGTCCTAAACTAGGGTTCTGGAAGCCCGTTGTTGTTTCTCACCACATGCTTATGGGCCTTGGCAAGCCTCCAGCATCGATGGCTGACCCTATGGAGAGAGCAATGGAGATGAAGATGTCAAAATCAAAGCCCGATTCAGCCATATTCATGACAGATTCAGAAAACGAGATAAAGATGAAGATATCAAAAGCATACTGTCCTGAAAAGAATATTGAAGAGAACCCCATACTTGAATACTGCAGATATATCATATTCGAGAGATTCAAAGAGATGGATATAGAGCGGCCTGAGAAATTCGGGGGCAACCTGTCTTTCGGCAGCTATAAAGAGCTCGAGGAGGTTTTTGCAAAAGGAGAATTGCATCCTATGGACCTGAAGCAGGCAACTGCCGTCTACATCGACAGGCTTGTGAAGCCCGTAAGGGACCATTTCGATAAGAACGCAAAAGCAAAAAAGCTGCTTGAGCAGGTAAAGGGATTTGAAGTGACAAGATGAGGGTCAAGGAATTCCAGGATTTCTTAAGAGAAGAAAAGATTTCATGCGCCATACTGTTCAACTTCGATGATAATCTCAACCCTAATTTCGATTATTTCGCCGGTTTTGAGGGGAATGGCTGTTTCATAATCCCGAAGAAAGGCAGGCCTGTGCTGCTCGTCCCCCAGATGGAAGAGGAGAAGGCGAGAAAGACAAGGAACAAGGTCATCATCTACAAGAAAGACTTCTGGAAAAAGGCAAAAAAGCACATCAAAGGAAGAAGGATAGGAATTGATTTCTACACTGTAACCCTGATGATGCAAAGGTCGCTGAAAAAGAACCTTGGAAAGAGGAGATTGGTCTCGATCTCAGAGAGATGCTCTGAGCTGAGGGCAATAAAGACGAAAAAAGAGCTTTCAAACCTGAAAGAAGCGTGCAGGATAACCGACGAGATAATGGGAAAATGCTTTGGTGGCTTCAGGAGACATAGATTCAGGACCGAGAAGGATGTTGTCGATTTCTTTGATGAGGAGACAAGGAAAAAAGGGTGTGAATTCTCATTCTCGCCTGTTGTCGCTTCCGGACATGGGTCCTCGCAGCCGCATTATGTCCCGAAAGATGTGAAGCTGAGGAAAGGCTTCTGCGTCATTGATTTCGGAGTGAAGTATAAAGGGTATTGCGCGGACATGACAAGGACGATATATCTTGGAAAACCCAAAAAAAAGGAGACAGATATGTACAATCTGCTGCTCAAGGTGCAGGAAGATCTGATAAAAGAGCTGAAGGCCGGCCAGAGATGCTCTGAAACATACAATAACTGCGTGAAAAAACTGGGAAAATACGGAAAAAACTTCATCCACGGCCTTGGGCATGGCGTCGGCCTTGAGATCCATGAGCTTCCTAACCTCAGGCCGTCGTCAAATGAGACCATAGAAGAGGATATTGTGTTCACTATTGAGCCAGGGATCTATTTTAGGGGCAGGTTCGGGATAAGGATCGAAGACACCATCCTGATGGGGAAAAAACCGATTATACTGACTAAAACACCAAAAGATTTATTAAGGATGAGAGATAAATGAACGCTATTAGGTTAGAAAATTAAAAAAGTAAAGGGTGATTGAATGGCAACAAAAGTAGAAAAATGCGGGATAAAGAGGGAGAAAGGATGGCTATACTTCCTTGATAAGAATGGGAACGTAGCAAGAGCAAAGATGGTCAGGGGAAGGAAGAAAGGCAAGCAGAAACAGGAAGTTCTTGTGAGATGCGGCGTCAAGAGACAAGATGGTTACCTCTACTTCATAGACAAGCAGGGAGACGTAGCCATGACAAAGATGGCAAGGAAGTAAATTCCTTGTTTTTTTTTCTTTTTTTATTATTTCTATTTTCTGAGAATTAAGTTGTAAATAGAAAACTTAAGAATAACCCTTCCATTTCCCGTTCTTCATGACAAGCTTGTCATCAAAATAGACCTCTCCGCCGTTCCTCATATCCTTTATCATGTCCCAATGCAGCGCAGATTTGTTCTCCCCGCCCGTCTCCTTGTACGCCCTTCCAAGGGCAAAATGTATTGTGCCGCCGATCTTCTCATCGAAAAGTATCTGCTTGACGAATCTCTTTATCCCATAATTCAGCCCTATGCCGAACTCTCCTATGTAGCTTGCACCAGGGTCCATTTTGATCATTGTGTTGAGGTAATTCTCATTCTTCTCTGCAGTCGCTTTGACAACCTTGCCGTTCCTGAACTCAAGCCTTATGCCATCAACTTCCCTTCCGCCCTTGATTGCGGGGAAAGAATACCTTATGTAGCCATTGACTGAATGCTTGACGGGCTCTGTGAACACCTCACCATCAGGCATGTTCCTTGTGCCGGCGCATTCCTTCGCCTTCTTGCCCTTTATCGAGAATGTAAGGTCAGTGTCCTTGTGTTTTATCCTCACTTTTTTTGTCCTATGCAGGAGATTCACGATCTTCTTCTGCTTCCTGGCCTCTTTTTTCCAGTCAAGCAGGCATGAATTATACACAAAATCCTCAAAATCCTCAAGCGACATCTCTGCATCCTGCGCCAATGCATTCGTTGGGTATTCAAATATGACCCAGTTGTTCTTATTGACTATGTGATCTGATAATTTCCTTGTCACCTTGCTCCTTATGGCCATCTTTTTCGGGTCAATGCCTGATAGCTCTTTCGTGTTCGTTTCTGTGCCGATCGAGATTGACGCCTGCGTGTTCTTCGCTTCATACATCGCTATCTTAGGGAACCTTTTCAGTATGTCATTGCTCGCATACTTGTAATAGACATTTGCATATCCCTCTATCCCCGTCCTCACAAGAGGTATCGCCCCTTTCTTAAGGATTAGCTTTGATATCTCAAGGACCAATGGCTTCGCTTCAGGGCCGCAGCTTATCTCTACTGTGTCACCTTTCTTTATCCTGACAGAATAATTCACGAAGATTTCAGCCAGCTTTTTTGCTCTCGGGTCAGTCATGTTTTTCATCATATCGGGCTTATATTTAAATGTTGCTGTGGTTTTTCCTGCAATCCAAAACAGGCAAAGCTTTATAAAGCAGGACTTTGAAGGGATATTAATGGAAGTTAAAGATAAGGAAGTATTGGACAAGGTAATATCCTCTTATAGCATCGATATAAGCGGTCTTGAGGAGGAAAACAGGGTTTTGAAGCAGACATTGCAGGGCCTCAAGGAAGAATTGAACAGGTTCCAGAAAACGCCGCTGCTCGTGGCTGAAGTCAGGGATGTGCATGGGGAGAACATGGTAGTAAGGCTTCCGAACGGCAACGAATTCTTTGTTGAAAGCTCAATAGGCTGCAAAGACATAACCCCGGGGGATTCTGTCCTTGTCGAGCAGAAAAACCTGACAATAGTCAGGAAGATAGACACGCGAAAGAGGTTCAATGTAGAGAATTTCCTGATCATAGAAAAACCGAGCATCAAATGGGAGAATGTCGGTGGCTTGAAGAAGCAGGAGGAAGAGATAAAAGAGGTAATAGAGCTGCCATTGAAGAATCCTGCATTGTTCAAGAAGATAGGGATACATCCCCCGAAAGGCATACTTCTCTACGGGCCGCCCGGCACAGGGAAGACCCTGCTGGCAAAGGCCGTAGCTGCGTCTACAAACTCCACATTTATAGAGATTGTCGGATCAGAGCTTGTGCAAAAATTCATAGGCGAAGGCGCAAAGCTCGTGAAGGAAGTCTTCCAGCTGGCGAGGGAAAAAGCCCCTTCGATAGTATTCATTGATGAGATGGACGCGATTGCTGCACAAAGGGTGGATATAGGCACTTCTGGCGAAAGGGAAGTGCAGAGGACATTCATGCAGCTATTGGCTGAAATCGACGGTTTCAAGAGCCTGGGCAATGTGAAGATCATTGGATGCACGAACAGGAGGGATATACTTGATCCTGCCGTCACAAGGCCAGGAAGACTGGACAGGCTCATCTATGTGCCATTGCCGGAAAAAGAGGGCATAGAACAGATATTCAAGATCCACACTAAAGACATGAAGATGGGCAGAAGCATAAAGCTTGGCGCTATCTTCAAGCTCATGGAAGGATTTTCTGGAGCAGAGATAAAAGCAGTTGCGACAGAGGCAGGATACTTCGCCATAAGGGCGAAGAGGACAGGGATAACAGAGAAGGACCTGATAGAGGCCATAAAGAAAGTCAAAGAGCACGAGTCAGAAGAAGGCAAGGATTACCTTGGCATGTTTGGATGAATAGGATAATGCGCTACAAAAATGCGCATACAATGAGGTTAAGAGAAAAAGCGCAAATACTTTTTCTTGATAAAATGGAAAAATTCAGAAGATTAGGGATAATAGAGCCTGTTTTGAGGGCTATAAAAGAAGAGGGGTTCGAAGAGCCCAGCGAGATACAAGAGAAAGCAATACCTCTTGTGCTGGAAGGGAAGGATGTTATTGCAGGATCAGCTACCGGTTCAGGGAAAACCCTTGTATTCGGAGCAGGGATAATAAGGGATGTTGAGAAGGGCAAAGGCATACAGGCATTGGTATTGACCCCTACAAGGGAGCTTGCTGAGCAGGTTGCTGTTGCATTGAGGAGATTCTCAAAGCATAAGCCTTTGAACATAACCATGGTCTATGGTGGGGTTTCGATAAACCCCCAGATTGATGCTTTGAGGGCTGCTGATGTAGTTGTAGGCACGCCAGGAAGGATATTGGACCATATGGAAAGGAGGACGATAAACTTCAATCATGTGAAGATCCTTGTCCTTGATGAGGCAGACAGGATGTTTGACATGGGATTCAGGGATGATGTTGAAAGGATAATAAGGGTATGCCCTAAACCCAGGCAGACTTTGCTGTTCTCTGCGACATTGTCAGAAGAGGGGTCTAGGCTGGCTGACAAGCATATGAAAAATCCTGTTGAAGTAGCTGCCGAGACATATGTTGATCCTTCAAAACTCAGGCAAGTTTACTATGATGTCCCGAACAACATGAAATTCTCCTTGCTTGTGCATCTGCTTAGGAATGAGCATGCCGGCCTGGTCATGATCTTCTGCAACACGAGGCAGACGACTGATTTTGTCGCAAAAAACCTTAAGCATAACGAGGTGCCTGCACAGGCGATCCATGGCGGATTCTCCCAGGGCAAGAGGAGCAGGACAATGGAGCAGTTCCATTCAAAGGATGTGTATGTCCTGGTATGCACTGATGTCGCTGCAAGAGGCCTTGACATAAAAGGGGTCTCACATGTGTACAATTATGACACGCCGAAGGACAGCAAGCAGTATATCCACAGGATAGGAAGGACTGCACGGGCAGGAAAGGAAGGGATTGCTGTAACCTTGCTTTCAGACAGGGATTATGAGAACTTTGACAGGGTATTGAGGGACAATGCTGTTGAGATAGCAAGGGAAGAAGTGCCCCAGATCGAGAGGGTAAGGATGGACATCGGGGACAGAGGCAGAGGTAATTTCCGCGGAGGCAGGGACAGGGATTTCAGGCCTGGCCAAGGGCATGGCGGCCATGGAGGGAGGCAGAGAAACTATCCTCGGCAGGAAAGGAATGAGCATGGCAACCGTGGACCAAGAAACAGCGGAAGGGCAAGGTATAATGTATAGGGGCATGCTCCGGGATTAAATAAATTGCCATTATATTTTTTTATATTTTATTTAGGTTCTCTTCTTATATCTTCCTTCTCATCTCGACATGATAATCGAAGAAACCCCATCTCCCGTAGATCTTGTGGGCGTGAGCATTCTGAGGATAGACGCAGATTGATGCATATCTTATTCCTTTCTTCCTGAACCAACTTATCGCAATGTCTTTCAGCCTAGAGCTTATCTTTCTGTTCCTGTAAGGTTTTTTCAGGTACAGGTCGCTTATATAGCCTAATCTTCTGAGTTTGAATATGGGGTTGTTCTTTTTTATGAGAATAAATAAGTAACCTACGAGCTTTCCTTTATCCTCAACGACAAAAACATCTCCGTCTTTGGATTTTATGTTTTTTCTTATGTACTTGCTGAATAGGGCATTTGCGTTCTTCCTTATTGCAAGATGCGGCTTGAGTTTTTTGTTTTTCCTGAAAACTATTTCGGAGTGATCATTCATGAAATCATCAGACAGGCCGATTATTGCCTGTACATCCTTCAGGACAGCTTTCCTTATCTTCATTTTTTCATATCTTTTTTACATCAATTCCTGTATCAACCGTCTTCCCTTTTATGGTGCAAAAAACTCTCCCTTTTGTGACATGATAAGCAGCATCGCTTCCCATCCTTGTTTTCATCTCATCCTCATTGATGAGCTTATCATCGAAATGAGCCCTGATTATCTTCACTATAACGACCACCGAATCACCGACATCCTCAAAAATGCCATGAAGAACGCACTCATAATTCACAATAGCCTCATCAATCATCGGTGCCTTGACTTTTTCTGCTTCTATGGGAGTAAGGCCTGCCTTCTCAAATTCAGATATGCCATAAGGATAAGGTTTCCCCGATATTGAGATCTTATCAGCAATGCCTATCGGGATCAGAGAGATGACGCATTCTTTTGTTTCCCTAAGATTTTTCAGTGAGTCTCTCTTCTTGTCCATGCCAATTGTCATAAAATTGCCATAAAGCTTTGAGAACTCGCAGTAAGGGGCAGAATTCATGCTCCCATCTTTGCCTCTTGTCGAGACCATGACGCAAAGCCTCGGCGGCAGCAAAAGGAATGATCTTTCTATCTTCTCTTTATTTTCCATCTTTATCAGCTTCTGAAAGGATTTGCACACAGCTCAGCAGTTACTTCCGTATCCCTTTGAAGAGACTGGTGTTCACTTAATCATCGCTGTGTTGTGCTTCCCGGCTATCGCCACCATAAAGATAGGCCTGTTATTTTATAAGGTTTTCTATAATAGGCCTATTGCAATCCCGGGGCAAAGTTTTTAAAATTGGTGTTTTTCGCTGGACATATGGAAGAGAATAGAGTTGTTCAGGTCCTCAAAGAGATAGGATTTACGCCTCTGTCATGGGGTGAATATCTTAATTCAGTCAAGGGAGAGTTAAAGAAGCGCAATAAAAGCAGGGACTTCAGTAAAATGAAGCCGAATGCATTGAATAGGCTTGTGCAAGGCATGGCTGCTGCCCGGCCTGAATTTTTTGAGAGGCACATAAGGGTGAATCATCCTAATCTGTTCATCAAAAACTTAAAGGGAGTAGTTGATGCTATTGAGGATTATAAACGGGAGAATAGGCCGGATGATATCTGGTTCCTGGAATGCGGGTGCGGTGTTGCATTATTCCTTGCTGCGCTCGGCAAACTATACCGCAATGAAGATATCTTATTCCAAGGGTATGAATCAAATGGAGCATTCTTGAGATATTCCCTGGATAGGGTAGCAAGAGAAAAGCTTGAAGAGAAAGTTCAGATCAACCCATCCCAATTGACACATGACAAGATAAAGCTGCATTATTCAGAGGGCGATTTCGATATAGTGGTATGTCATGGCAGTTTGGAGCTTAATGATAACAAGAGCTTAAGGTCGATCCTCAGCATGGTGGGCGAGAAAGGGGTTTTCATTTTTTATGGCCTGGAAAAGATGAAAGAAGGCCCTATAAGGGCAAAAATCGAGGCAGAGGGCTTCAATTGCAGGTATTTCTCATCAACGCCTTTCGAGAAAAAACCATTGGAATATGTTGTTGCAAAATTCCAGAGGGATTCATGATATCCCCTTCCTTCTTCATAAAACCCTGAAATCTACAACTGCCCTGTACTTCCTCGGCCCGTACATCCCGCACTTTCTCCAGCCTACAACCTTAAATTTCTTCCTGGCTTTCCTGCAGGCCTTCTCTATCTTCTCGACGGCCTTGCCTGGAAGATCGTCCTCGTGCTCAAAATCATAGAAATGTACAATGCCTTTTTTCTTTATCACCTTCAATGCCACGCCCAGGAAATCCTCAGCAGACTTCGGCAAAGGCATCAATACCCTGTCAAACCTCTTCTTCAGTCTTGGGACAACCTTCCTGACATCACCTAAGAAAACCTTTGCATTAATTATCTTATTCAACGCAATGTTTTTCTCTGCATATCTGTGCGCAATAGGATTTATCTCGATGCCATAGACCTCTCTTGCCTGTGTGTTCTTCGCTATGACACAGACATAGGGCCCGCAGCCTGAGAACATCACAAGCACGGATTCCCCTCTCTTGACAAGGTCCGATATCCTCTTCCTTTCCGTGGAAAGTCGTGGGGAGAAATAAACTTTCTCGACATTGAGCAGAAGCCTGACATTGTTCTCCTTGTATTCTGTCTCTTTTGTTTTTTTGCCTGCGATGACCTTCAGTTTCTGCAGCCTGAACTCACCTGAGTGTATCCCTACTTTCTTCGCTACCGTCGTTATGTTGTGGTGTATTTTCATCAGCGCTTCTGCTATCAGCCCCTCTTTTTTGACAAGTCCAGGAGGAATCTCTATTATCGCGATGCTGCCGACAGTGTCAAAGCCCGTCTTGAGCGCCGAAATCTCCTTCTCGTCCAGCTTTTCCTGCAATAAATCCCTTATTTTCATAAAACACCAGGATTGACTATCTCATCTCTTTTTCATCTCTTGCCGAAGAAATCCCCTAATCCTTTCTGAGTCTTCTTCTCTTTTTCCTTGCCAAGCTTTTCAAGGGAATCCTCCACCCTTTTCAGCGAGAAATCATGCTCGTCGCATAACAGCCTGATCAATCTTTCCCTGTCAGGCTCTTTCCATTCCAGATCGTAACTGTCTGTCACTGGCATCTTCTTTATTGTATCGAATACGTCCTCCCATGGGAGATCAAAATGCTCCTTCCATTTCACCTCACTGAAGAGCTTGCTGAAATCCTTATGCTCTTTCACGAGCTTAAGGGCATTCTTCGGGCCTATCCCTTTTATGCCATTAGGGTTATAATCTGTTCCCATGAGCATGCATAAGGCGATCAGCTGATCCTGCGTGATACCAAGGTTCCTTAGGTTTTCCTCAAGGTCGATAAGCTCTGGTTTCACCTCTACAAATGCCATCTTGCCCGGCAATTTCCTCCTTTCTGAGACAGTAAGGTTCCTTATGAGCCTTGGGACCCCGAACATCATGCAGTCAAAATCCTGGCTTATCTCCGCATATGCATGCCCTTGGCGGACTATATGGGCTGCTTGGGCTTCTCCTTCTGAAGGGGCCTGTATGACGGGCATCCCCATCGCCTTGATCAGCTTCTTTGCATCCTCAACCATCTCTGGGGTCAATCTCGAGGTCCTTGCAGCATATTTCTTCATCGCTTCCACATCTTCCTCTTCTTTCGCCTTCTCATATTCCTTGGCGGCCTCTTCCTTGATGCTCCTCCTCCTTTGCCTTTCCCTTTCCTTCAGCAAAGGGGCCTTTCCGTCGAAAACAAAGGCCAGTTTGACCCCTCTCTGCATAAGATTCATGCTCCTGCTGAACAGCCCAGTGAGATGGGATGTCACATTCCCTTTGGAATCAGTCAGCAGAGAGCCATCCTTCATCCTTATCGTCGTTAGGAACTGGTACATCACATTATAAGAATCCACTACAAGCCTCTTTCCGGCCATATCCTCGATAGAAATCTCTTTTTTGAGCGTTATTTCCTTCAGCTTGGTTCCCATAAAGAAAAAAGAAAGATAAAGAAAATATAAAGTTTATTGTTTTATTAGCCGGGGATGCTGATTATCTGCCTATTTTATCTTTATTGTGAGCAGATCGCCGTCATCATTGTACCTGTCCCAGAACCTTGGTGAAGACTCGTACTCGACTAAGACCTCAAAGGTGTAGCTTCCTGGAACAGTCTTGCTGGAAGTTGATATCTCCGGCCCGACTTCGATTATGAGAGGGACAACCCTTGATTCCCCTGCCTTGAGCTGGATCGTATCAAACCTGTTTCTTGCAAGCCAGTTATCTATTGTCGCATCAGTATGGATGAGATTTGAGATGCCTGGTGATTTTGCATCATCAAGATTAGGCTTGAGCCTGAAGTTGTTTGTTGTTGGGTTCCCGTTCTTTATGCCCACTCCGAACGTATAGACATCTCCGACATTCAGATATTTCATTGACGTCGATACTGCGACTCTCTCGCCTGTTTTCATCTTATCCTCGGCAAGCTTCTGCTCTTGTGCAGATAAGGTTGTCACCATAAGGCCTTGTGGCTGTGTTGTCTGTGTGCCTGAACCCTGTGTTGCTGTTGAACCGCTGGCTCCTGTGCCAGTGCCTCCTGCGCCATTGCCAGAAATGACCTGCTGGTCATCTTTCCCGCTGCAACCCGCCAAAAGCAGGCTTAAAACAGCCAAAAGAACAAATAATCTTTTCATTTTATACCCCCATTTTGACTTTTTTTATATGATATACTAAACCCCGTTTAGGGTTGGTTTTTTATATATTTTGTGTTTTTAAGAAGATCATTTAATCAGAATCGTCAAATAAGCAGAATAAACAGATACCCTATAATGCAACCTATGCTGAGAAAAGGCATTGCAGGGTAGAACCTGTCTTCCTTTGATCTTAAAAGAAGCATAAGCAGTGCCAAGCTCACAAAAAGAGGGATTATTAATGTCTTGGCAAAACCCATAAAAACTGTTGTTTTGAGCATGAGGCCTTTCATGACGACGCCTGCAAAAAGCAAAGGAAACCCAATATCCCCTCCGCCGAGTATGGCGCTCTTAATCCCTGGTTTTTGTGCCCCTGATGCATGTCCGCTCTTTGGCAGCCTTGAGGTCTTTGCAGCAATCTTGCCTGAACTCCCTGAACTTGTTGTTTTTTCTACTGTTTTTGACCTGTAGGGGATTAACAGGCCGGCAAAAAGCTTCGATTCTGACTGGAATTTGGCCATCTTTACCATATGCTTCGAATGCCAGACTGCATACATATCATACAGTGATATCAATATCAGCAGGATAATCACTGCAGACAGGTCCATTATGGGCACGAGTATTGCAGCAAGGCCTCCATATACGAGAGTCTCGGTAAGATTATGTATGTAGACATTCGGCTTGTAGATCTTCAGGAAAGCCAGCGCAAATGCCGCGAAAAGGGCAACATATCTGTTGATGAATGCTGAGATGGATATCGTAAGGCATATCAGGACCGCCAGGAAGAACCACAGCTTCCACAGCCTGTACGCTTTAGTCTTGATCAGGAGGAATACGAGCAGCGTGCCAATTATTATCGCAGCAAATATGTACATGAATGAGCTGGATTCCTTGACATCAGGCCGTTGGATATCCAGCGGCAGATCGACCCATGTCACATTGCCTGTCTGCTCGGTGGTCTTGTGGTCTATGTAGCTGTTCGTGACGAGCAACCCTATGACCTGCGAGAAAAAGAATAATAATACAAGAATTAGGGTTATCCTGAGTGTGTGCTTCATAGCACGGAAAAAATGAGGAAGTTATTTAAATGTATTGTTTATGCCATGGTGGGATTATGAAGTTCGCACATAATATAAGCGTGAAGGTGTTCTGCAAACCAGAGGACGATGAATCTGAGGTAAAGAGATCGCTCACATCGTTGTTCCCTTTTGATCTGGAAAAAGAGAAGGTCATTCTGGACGAGCAGAATGCCGCTGGTTTCAATGACAGGAAGATAACTATATTCGAGATAAGGATAAGAAAAGACAGCCAGATGAACCCTTTCCTGAAAGGCCTCAAGAAAAATCTTGGAGGTGTTTGCGAAACTATTGCAAATGAGGCAGAATCCAGGGTAGATGATGAATTCTATTTCTTCATAAGGCTGGATAAGGATAAGCTGATGAAAGAAGGAGAGTATTACCTCACTGATTCGGGCAACTGCTTCCATATCAGGATCAGCCTTGCTGTGTTCCCGAAAAAAAAGGAGAATGCGATCTCCCTAGTGAAGGGGTTCTTTAAAACTTTTTGACGCCGTAGTATAAGACAAAAATAACGCATAATTTATATAGTAGTTCTGTTTTATACCCTCATGATAAACCTACAAACACGAGAACTCGTCCTTAAATGGGCAAACGAAGGAAAAACACAACAACAAATCGCAGAGTTGGTGGGATGCAATCAATCGGCAATAAGTCGGTTAATTGTGAAATACAACAAGACTGGCAGTATCAAAAATAGGCCTCGCAGTGGAAGGCCTACTCCGCTGACAAAAAAGACCCTCACAAAACTCAAGACTGAGTTTAGGAAACAAGCGAGAGCGGCCAATAAAAATTTTTGTTCTGTCGATGTAAAGCAATTTTCCAAAATAACATACTCCCAAAATAAATCCAGCTAAAGCTGGGGGTTTCTCACGCAAACCATTTTACTTAAACTCTTCCCTCTTGCGAGGTCGCTAATTAGCTAAAAGTTTAATGTATGGTTCGCTAAACGAGAACCCCTAACGATACAAGCAACCACCTTCAGAGTGAGGTGGTCGCTATGACTAAAAACATATATCAGCATTTTAATCCAGAAGTGCACAAAATTGAAAGTAAAATCGCAACGGTGAGAACGTCTCATCATTGCAAGTATAATATCAATTATCATATTATTTGGATTCCAAAGTACAGAAAACCTGTTCTTGTAGATAAAGTCAAAGAAGTGCTAAAAACAATTATTGACGGACAATGCCAAGAATTAGGCATTTATAATCTAGCGTTAGAGATTATGCCAGACCATTTACACTTATTCGTAGGTGCAAAGCCAACAGTAACACCATTTAAGATAATCCATAAACTTAAAGGAAACACAAGCATACAGTTAAGACGTTGCTTTCCAGAATTAAGGTATCTCGGATACAAACAACATTTCGGAAAAGGATTTGACAATCTCTGGGCAAGAGGTTATTATTGCGGCTCTGCTGGACATGTTTCGCAAGAGCAAGTCAAGAGATATATTCAAGAGCAGATGGGCAAAGACGTCTTTGAATATGATATTTTTGGTTGCCCAACAGAACTGAAAAGGCAATTAAAGATAGGAGATTTCATAAATTGATTTAACTAATCTCTTATTTTCTAAACCTTTTTAATTTGTAACAACTAGGGAAGTTAAAATTACAAAATATAGATAAAAATTTAGATAAGTTCGGCAGTATCGCTTTCAAGCATTTTAACCAACAAATATCTTATTTCGGAACAAAGTCAGACATTACATTCTTGTCCAATGCTAGTCTTGCAATCAGATATGCGATTGTAGATTCTGCACCTTGATTTAAATTAACTGAGAATTGCCCTATTCCATCATGGCATCCTCCTGAACTATGGTCATATAATGCTTGGTTTAATGAATTTTTGCCTAAAAACCACTGGAATGCAATAATTGCAAGTTTTCTATATTTCTCATCTTTTGTTACAGAATATGCAACTTGCAGTGTTTGAACCATCGAAGCAGTATCAACCGGCTGTTGATCAAAATATGCCCTATGCCCTTCTTTGATGTACCATCCTTTCTGACCTATGGGAGCAAAACGATTTTTTTCAAAGTTTATAGATATCAGGAAATCTAGCGACGATTTTGCTGCTTGAAGGTATATTTCGTTTCCAGTTGCAGGATATGCATAAAAAAGCGATTCAGAAAGTTTACTATTACTATAAGTTAGATATGACTCAAACCATTTCCACTCATTTGAGAGATTGTCTTTTTGAAGAGAAACTAAATGGTCAGCTAATGCTATTATTTTTTCCCTTATCTGCTCTGAAGGTTTTGCAGAATTAAGGTAATAAAGCCCTAATATTGTGAATGCTATTGATCGTGGAGATTTTTTTAGATCTATATGTTTGATGGCTTTGTGAAAGATTGTTTCTGCATCATCGACAATTTCTTTTGGAAGGCTATCAATTGATAATAAATAGCCCAAACACCATATTGCCCTTCCATGTGCATCTTGGCTCCAGTCATCATAATTAATTTTTTTATCCTTATCTACATAATTAAATAGCCTGCCATCTTCATGTGCAACATACTTAATAAATTCAAGGTATTTTTTTATTGATGATATTAATGATTCATCTTTAGATTTTTTATATTGCATACACTCTACAAGCATTGCTCTTGCATTATCATCCAGCGTATAGCCTGAAGAGATGTCAGGCTCTTTTAGATTTGCAAATTGGATGATTCCAAAATTATCTGTCATCTTATTTAGGTGATTTAGATTTAGATGTGGCAGGGTCAATCCCTCTTTCTCTTCAAATATTGCATATCTCCTAAATACATCCATATATGATTTGACAACATTAGGCCATACCATCTGCCTTGTAAATGCGTAAGCATTCTTTTCCATCTTTTCCTTTAAATCATCGTCTGATAGAATCTTTAGGATTCCTTCACTAATTGAATCAGGATTTTTAAAATCTGCCAGAACTCCTCGCTCAGGAGTTACTATCTCTTTTGCGTGCAGGAAGGGTGTAGAGACTACAGCTCTTCCTGCGCCCATTGCATATACAAGTGTACCGCTTGTTATCTGGTTTGGCTCGGTGCTAGATGATATATAAACATCAGTAGCCTCCAAATACTTAATAATTTCGCTAAGCTTAACATACTTATTATAAAATTTTACATGCTTCTGTATCTTCAGCTCTTTTATCTTATTTTGGAGCATGTTTCTGTATTGCTCTCCTTCTTTTTGCCTGATTGCTGGATGGGTTTCTCCAACTATTATGTATAGTATACTTGGAAATTTTTCTAGTATCTTAGGGATTGCTTCAAGAACATATTCATAACCTTTGCCAGGACTCATCATGCCAAAAGAAGATAAAATAATCCTTTTCCCGTAGTTCAGTTTAGCCTTTTCCTTGTGGCTTTGAACATATTCCACAGTTGGAATACCATGAGGAATGAACTCTATCGGTTTTGTAATGTTGTAATCATTTCTCAAGATATCAATCGCAGTATTAGCCATTACAACAATGCATACACATTTTTCTGCAAGTGACTGCACAACCTTTTTCAGTTTGTCGTTAGGTGATGGCTGAACAGAATGAAATGTGATTACCATAGGCTTGTTAATTATTTCCATAAAGGCAATTAGATAGCTTCCGTATTCCCCACCAAAAATTCCAAACTCATGCTGGATATTTATAATCTTTATGTTGTCATTATCATTTATTTTTTTTGCAGCGTCAATATAATCCTGAAGGTCTGAGTCATTTATCTCTGCAATGACCTCATCAGGATAGTTATAGATGTTAGTAACATCATTATTCATTGCAACTACTTTTGATTTGGCGTATTGTAAAAATGCCTTATCCGTTGATGTAACTACATCTTTTGTAAAGGTTGCAATTCCACATTCTCTTGGCGGGAATGTAGATACATATAAAATCCATGATGTTTTTTCTCTCATAAAACTAGAAAAATTTTACTTTTTATAAACTTATGCCTAATTTTATCTGATTTTTATGAACAGTTGTTCTTCTATCATTAATAATAAGCTACGCAATTGAAGGAGCAATATACTAATAGTTATTTTCAGGAGCTCTTTAAGAGTTCATTAAGAAGTTCATTTAAGCTTAAGGATACTGCTGCAATTCTCTTGTCAGCTGCCCCATAATAAATATATAATCTATCGCCGAAAATCGCTGTACCCGTAGGAAAAACCACATTATTCACATCACCACATTTTTCATATTCTTCGCTTGGAGAAAATAAAGGATAGTCAAGCCTGCTTATCATCTTATAAGGATTGTTTTTGCTTACTAAAGCTGCGCAGGCCCTGTAAATCCTTCCATTAGGTGAATTTTCGATTGCATGATAAATCAAAAGCCACCCTTTATTTGTTTCAATTGGAGGAGCTCCTGCGCCAATTGCTCTTGACTCAAACCAATATCTCTGATCAATTACTCTGCTCTCTCCTAACTTAGAAAGATGTTTTTTCCAATAGCTTTTTGTTAAATCCCTGAAATCTCTAAAAGTTATTGCTTGTACCTCTGGAAGGACCCTATGCAGCAGATAAAATTTTCCATTTATCCTTTTAGGAAATATAAAAGAATCTTTTCCCCAGATATAAACATTTTTAGGAGTATCTATCTCAGATTTGTCATAGATATCCCAATTAAAATATCTTTCTTCTAGCTTTGCCTTGATAAATATGTTCTTAGCTTCAGCATATGAGATTAAATAGGATATAGGGCCTTTTTTCTCCCATTTTTTAAGATTTTTGCTGATCGCATATGCTGTAACAACATCTTTACCGTTATAAGCCATATAAAACATATAATAGATGTCATTAAACTTTACAATTCTTGGATCTTCGATGCCATGCTTCTCATAATCATACTCAGGTGCGAGTATTGGAATTTTGCTTCTTTCAATCACTTTTAGCGGACCTTCAAGTTTACAGTAGCCTATGCTAGAATAGTTGCCATTTCTTACTGCCCTATAAAACATGTGGACAATGTTACCATCTTGGACTATTGATGGGTTAAGGACTGCATGATTTTCAAATTCATTTTCAGTTGATTTGAGAACTATGCCTTCTCTTTTTATTTTAATCATATCACATAAAACTCTAACGTCATATAAATACTTTTTGATAATTTTCATAACTAAACCTTCCAAAATCATTTAACCCCGATTTAATAAATCCTCCTAAAGCATTTTTTGCAACTCATCTTTTAGAAAATGGCACAGATAGGGGATATATCCGAGATTTACTGGATCATTCAGACATAGGCAAAACATTAATCTATGCGAGGATATCCAATAAAGATACTAGTAACATTAAAAGTCCAATGGATGATTAACCAAATTTTGTTTTTTGGCAAATTATCTATTGTCACACAAACCAAAGGCAAGTTTAATGTTGCCTCTTAAAGTACATTTGATAGAGGCACGGCATTCATCCCACAACTAAAGTTGCGGGTATTCTGCCTACGATTTTATAATAGAGAATGAAACTGACAAAGAATACTCACTGAGACATGTGGAGCGAATACTGCATAAACTCGATTTTTCGAGGATAACTCCAAGATCCCAACATATCAAAAATGATCCGAAAAAAGTCAATA
>Ga0210057_1000461_pt1 | contig 67647 bp, 69 predicted proteins | sample CryGeyCG2114_010_2_FD_183968 | JGI IMG/M metagenome (GOLD analysis project Ga0210057, IMG submission 183968) | Groundwater microbial communities from aquifer - Crystal Geyser CG10_big_fil_rev_8/21/14_0.10 (SPAdes) (version 2) | ecosystem: Environmental > Aquatic > Deep subsurface > Groundwater ...
AAAACCCGGCGCTATATGTGCTTGAGATGAATGCGGGGGCTGTCGATGAATATAACGTTAAAATTGGAGACAAATTTTTGCCCAACTTATGAAAAATAAAATTATCGTCGCCTTGGACGGGGTTGCCGCTAAAGAATCCTTAGATATTGCGGCAAAGTTAAAAAACAATACTTGGGGGTTTAAGATAAATGACCTTTTGTTTGAGCCAAATATAATTTCCAAATTAAAAAAATATGGCAATGTCTTTGCTGACGCGAAACTGCACGATATTCCTTCAACTGTGGCGCGCTCCGTTGCTCGTCTGGAAAAAACCGGCGCGGACATGATAACCGTTCACGCTTCCGGCGGAATGGAAATGATGAAAGCGGCCAAACGATCCGCTCGGCGGGCCAAAATCATCGGTGTTACTGTTTTGACTTCAAAAAGCACCGTAAACAAAAAAGAGTTTCTGAAATTGGTTAAAGATATTAAAAAAGCCAAACTTGACGGTGTTGTTTGTTCCGCTCACGAACTGAAATATTTAAAAAATTCTAAATTTTTGAAAGTTGTTCCCGGAATTCGCCCAAAATGGTTTACCAGGAGGTTGTTGAAACGGTACGATAAAAAAGATGATCAATCTCGCAAAACAACTCCTGCCCAAGCTGTTAAGTTGGGCGCCGATCTTCTTGTCATCGGTCGGCCAATTATTAAATCACCCAACCAGCCGGAAGCATTAGAAAAAATTTTGTCAGAATTTTAAAAACTATTCTCAAGAATTTGAGAATAGTTTTGCGGTGTTATGGGACTTAAAAATATCCACAGGAGACTTGACATCAAGTTTATCTTAAGATAAACTTGATGTATTATAAATCCCGTTAGAGGTCTCGTCCCGCCATGGCGGGATCCGACCTCGGCGGGGGCTACTTCTAACGGGATGAAAACACAACACATCTTGGGACTTAAAGAGTTAAGAGAAAATATGCAGAAATATGCTTCTAGGGTTGAAAAGGGGGAGTCGTTTATTGTAGTAAAAAAATCAAAACCAATTTTTAAGATTTCTTCAGTTGATGAAGATGAGGGGCTCTGGGAGACAGTAGTTGATTTTACTAAGATAAATAAAAATGGGGTAGATGCTAAAAAGGTTTTGAGGGCACTTCAAAAATTAAATGCCCATTCTTGAAAAACTTCTTTCTAATTTTGGCAAGGAAGACAGAGAAGTTCTGGAGTTTTTAATTGAGAAAATTATTTCTTTGAATTGGCAGGGTCTAAATATTAGAAAACTGAAAGGATATCAGGATGTTTTTCGACTGCGCAAGAGGAGATTAAGAATTATTTTTATTAAGCGGGATAATATTATTTCTTTTATTAATATTGAACGCAAAAACGAGAGTACATATAAATTTTGACGTAAATGAAAAATAAAATTTCGACAAAACTCGGCTCAAGAAAACAAAAAATAGTTGCCGTGTCCGGAGGAATGGGCCCGATTCATATCGGGCATATTAGATTAATTCAGGCCGCCAAGAAGCTGGGCGATAAGTTAGTTGTTATTTTGAACAACGACAACTGGCTGAAGAAAAAGAAGGGCCACATTTTTATGCACCAAGAGGAAAGAAAGGAAATCATTGAAGCCATCAAAGGAGTTGATGAAGTTATTCTGACTGGCCACAAGCCCAACCCGGGAGATATGAGCGTGTCAAAAGAACTGGCCAAAATAAGGCCGGATATTTTTGCCAACGGCGGAGATAAAACTCCGACCAATATTCTTGAGGCGCCGGTTTGCAAGAAGATTGGTTGTGAAATGGTATTTAGTGTGGGGCAAGGTGGCAAGATTCAGTCCAGTTCCTGGTTGCTAGCCAAATATCTTAAAAGTATTAAGGCGAAACCGCAAATTGATGTTGAAAAGTCATTAAGAAATATCAGTAAGTCCTTCCCTAAATCAGAAGTTGATCTTCCGTTGGAATTAAAAATCCGCTTAAGTCGTTTAGTTTTGAATTTGATGAACAGAAGAGACGGGTTCGGGCTTTTTGTTGTTCTTGGTTGGCAGGATAAGTGGAATAAGTTCACTGATATGCCAGACAGCCGGCAGGATATTTACGCCAAACATCACATAAACGTGATGGAGGCGGGCCTTCGCCTCGACGAAGCGGGCTACGGCCACGCGAAGGCGGGAAAGAACGGAGCCGGCCACTACGACATAGAATCAACCGTTAATTTTGACGGCGCCATTTTGGTAGATAGAAAAGGAGACATACGTCACTCCGGCCTTATGATAGAGGGATTGAGGCCAAAAGAAATAGCAAACAAAATCAACCCTGGGGAATTTAAGGACCTTTCCGAACAGCTCGGATTCAAAGAAAAGGTCCATCTTCGCCATCTTTCGGCAATATCCGCGTCATATATCTTCAAAAACACAACCATCTTCACGGTTTCGGAAGAGAGCGACAGCTTCCATATTTTTGAAGGCGGGAAAATAATCTATTCAATAACATAAAAACGTAATTGACTGAATTTGAATTTTATTCTAGTTTGCCATTATTAGTTCTCTGACAATTAGAATTAAGGAGAAGAACACAATGCCTCAACGGTCTCCGGAAATTCAATTCTTTTTCCAACCATTTTCCTCGTTAGAATACAATGTTAACATACCGGTTTTCTGCATTGTATTTGAAGGCCAGACAGACGCACTCTTGGCTAATAAATTCCCCGAGATTGAAGAAATGCGTAGTATGCTGGATAAGGTTCGTGATCGTGGCGATGAAACTGTGAGTATTTTTGGCGGTTCGCGTGACGATAGAACAATTTTACTCGGCATTGTTTATGTCAGACAACCTTGGCGCCGTCGTCGAGGTCAAGCCGGATGGAATATTGATAGCATTAACTTTTATCGTGAGTTGTGGGGGAGAACGACTCTTGCCACAATGCGTGTTCGTGGCGCTGGATATACAGAATTTGTACTTGTTCTTCCAAGCCAGTTTCAACCGAAGAATATTAAGAATGATCGGCTTCAAGAACAGCGTTTGCAAAAATTTGTCTGTACTGTTACGGAGGCAATTGTATATGCGAATAATTCTTTGGACGAGCTGGTGTTCGATGCTCCGCCGTTGATAAAGAATGTCGCTTTGACTTATTTTGGCGAGGAAGATCGCGAGGTCAATAATTTTTTCCAAAGGTCCATCAGAGAAGGCCAGGCAATAGGCGAAGAGACCGGTTGTGTTAGGCGATTGACACTTATACCCTCTAATCTAAAATCTCCTCTTCAATTTGTCGCCCGTTCTACGGGAGCGGTTCCAAGACCGAGAACCGTTCGGAGCGAGGCATGGCGATCCCTCAAGGGTCACTATTTCTCGTCTCGGACAAAAATTTCGTATATTTATGGCAAGGAAGGAATTGAGCGGGCCGGCTTTGGGCTTATTCACTCTGTTAGCAAGGGGAGTGCGAATCATCCCGTACTTCTGAAGGTGCATTATCGCCCGTTAACTAAACGAAAAAGTCCCACAAAAAGGGTTGTTTTGATTGGAAAGGGAATTGTTTTTGATACCGGTGGAATTAGTTTTAAGGGCGCGGAAGGTTTAGAGAATATGCATTTTGATATGGTTAGCGCTGCAACCGTCATGGGGGTCCTGGCTTTGGCAGACAAAACAAAGATGTGTCTTGAAGTTATAGCTCTTCTCCCCATTGTGGAAAATGCTATCGGGTCGGGGGCGACAAAGCCGGGAGATATTGTGAGGGCATACAATCATAAAACAGTGAAGATTGTTGACACTGACGCTGAAGGACGACTTGTTATTGCTGACGCCGTTGCCTATTCAGAAGATAAACTTAACGCGAATTGCACAATTACAGTAGGAACACTTAGTGATATGAGTGATATCGCTCCGGATATTATTAAGATTGGTGTTGGAAATCAAAAATTAATCAAAAAAGTTGTCAAAGCCGAACACATGTCTTCGGAGAAAGTTATTATTATGCCCAGCATAGAACACTTGAACGAGGTTGATAACGAACACCTCGGTAGCTTAAGCGATTTAGTCAATGACCCCGGAAGATACTATCATTCAGCGCCTTTTATTTTTATTTATAATTTCTTCAAATCCTCAAAACCAGAATGGTTTTTTATAGATCCCTCTCCTGTTTTTGAAACTGACTCCGATAATTATGGCACGGGCCCGGGTTTTGGTTTAAAGTTGGTCTGGTACCTTTTAAAGCAATATGCCCGATAATACTCCGATTTAGGTCGGAGTTTTTTGCAATTTGAAATAAAACATTTATCATTGTTTTATGCCTCGTTTTTTAAATTCCCTTAAAATTTCCCGTAGCGGGTTGAAGTTGTTTATGGATTGTCCTCGGTGTTTTTGGTTGGACGTTCATCACAAAGTTAAACGCCCGCCCGGATATCCGTTCACGCTTTCTATCGCCGTGGATTATTTGGTTAAAAAAGAATTTGATAAATATCGAGAGAAAGGTACTTTGCCCCCTGTTCTTAAAAGTTACGGAATAAAGGACGCTAAGTTATTTAGCGGGCCGGAGTTGTCTGAGTGGCGTAATAATTTTAAGGGCATTGCTTATGACGACGAGGCCTTGAATGCGAAGTTGTATGGCGCGGTTGATGATGTTCTGGAATTTTCAGACGGTTCTCTGGGCGTTATTGATTATAAATCCTCCGGAGCAAGAGAGATAACCATTTATGATGACTATCAGAAACAAATGGATGTTTATAATTACATATTGAAACAAAAGGGCTATGAGACTTACCCGGAGGCCTTCTTTGTCTTTTATAAAGTTATCAAAGAAGGGGAGACGGGTTTTGATAACGCTCTGAAGTTCACGGAAGAAGTAAGGCCGGTTAAAGTAAATACCGAGTGGGTAGGTCCGGCTTTTGAGGCGGCGGTTGAATTGGCGAGGCAAGATGAACCCCCGTCTTCCGGTACGGCGGGCAAAAATGGTCATTGCAATCATTGTCACTATGTTAATATGGTAAAGCAACATATACCAGAGGATTTTAATGTGTGATTAATGAACAAAGCGAATAAAAAATTGTTGACTCCTGAGCATTTCTATAAATTCTTCCAGTGTCCGCATTGGATTTGGTATGACATTTATGCTGATGCCAAGAGGAAAAAGCATATTCCACCGATTTTGGAGCTTTTGTATAAAGGCAAGCTGGTCAACCCCAGTGAGGCAATAAAAAAGTTCAAAGAATTTGAGCAAATCAAGCCCGAACAATTCAAAGATATTGAAGAGGCGTTTCTGGCGACATTAGAATTGATGAAGCAAGGGAAGAATATTTATCACGGTGTTCTGATGAACGAGAATTGGGTGGGTATGCCGGATCTTTTGGAAGCCCGGCCCCTTCAACCCGGTTCAGGGCAAGCGGGCAAGTCAGCGTTCGGCGACTGGCACTATGTTGTCTATGATATTCAGGGCTCTCTTGACTTGCGAGACGAGAATAAATTCCAGCTCGTGTTTTATAGTTTAATACTTGAACGGCTTCAAGGAGTAAGACCCGAAGAGGCATATGTCATAGATCCCAGTGGTAATACCCGCTCATTTTTGGTGAATGATTTTGTTGATTATTTTCATATTACCAGAGAACAGATAGAGAAAATTCTTGACGGAGAAAAACCGGCGCCGTTTCTTAAATCAGGGTGTAAAAAAACCCCTTGGTACTCGCTTTGTGTTGAAGGGGCAACAGAGTGTAACGATGTTTCGTTAATATTCAGAACAAGCCAGGCCGACCAGAGACGACTTTATGATATCGGCATTAAGACAGTAGGTCAGTTGGCCGATGCCGATGTGAACGATCTTCAAATGAAATTGGAGGACTGGCCGTTTGACAAATTGGTCAGATTTAACAACCAAGCCAAGGTTTTGCTCTCGCAAGAGCCGTTGATTTTAAAGAAACCCCATTTTCCGGAAGTAAGATACGAGGTTTACTTTGACATAGAGAGTGACCCGACTAAGAACATTCATTATCTGCTTGGAGTATTAACCAAAGATACAAAGTCGGGGTCTGTTGAATACAGACACTTTTTTGCGAATAACAAAGACGAAGAGCCGGAAATTTGGAAAAAGTTCTTGGATTTTCTGGCGGATTTGGATGACTTCGTAATTTATCACTACGCGTTTCTTGAGAAAGTAGTTTTTGACCAATTTGCTTTGAAATACGGCGCGCCGTCAGCTTTGGTTTCAAAGTTTAAGGAGAATACAATAGATCTCTATGACCAAACAGTGGAGATCGTTATTTTGCCTCTGTATTTCTATAGTTTGAAAGATATTGCCGGCTACATAGGTTACAAATGGGATGACCCGGAAGCGGGCGGAGCCGAATCGGTTGTTTGGTATAATGAATGGTTAGAAACGAAGGACCCAGATATTCTCAAAAAAATTCTAAAATACAACGAAGACGATGTTCGGGCAACTCTTGCTATAAAGGAGTGGTTGGAGAAACAAAAACCTTCCAAAAAGAGAGAAAAATTAGAAGAGTAGGATTGACGGAATTGATATTTATAATAAAATGAAAATAATAGGCCTGTTGCTTGATAATTTTCGTGACGAAAGTCTTAAATTTTGAGACAGAAGTTATTGAAATTTTTGAGGAATAGCGGGGACTATTTTGAGAAAATTTCAATAATCTTATGGTCAAAATTTAAGATTTGCAGTAGAAAGGTTATTAAGCAATAGGTCTATTAAGCTAATACTGACCATATCCGCGCCGGTTTAATTTTTTATTAAGCTTGGCCTAAGATTTTGTCAGAATTGTTTGATGTACAAATGTAATGTTTGTGGTCACTCGCAAGAAGAGGCGGGCGAACACTGCGGCCAGCCGATGGTAATGGCAGAAGCGGGACAAACTTCTGACCAGCCGGCAGCGCCAGCTGCGCCAGAGGAGTCATCTTCTGAAGGTTCCAATGAAGGAGCAGCTATGTAATAATATAAACGGCTCACAGGGTGAGCCGTTTATATTTTGCTAAATTTTTCTGTCACTATGATACGATGGTGTATCATAGTAGCGGGCAAAGTTGCCCAAATTTTGTTTTTATGTTTTACTACTATTCGTATTTGTAGATTCGTACATTCGTACCAGATTCGTAATTCGTAGATGAATCCCGTTAGAAGTCCTAATCATAAAAAATTTAATACAAATTTTTTATGCTACGTACTAACTGGGATATAATCTAAACAGAGGTCTATTTAAAATCAGTTTTGTGCTGAACAAGACGGATTTCTAACGGGATGAAGAACTCATATTTTCTAATAATTTTAATCGTCGCTTCTCTGGCTCTTTTTGTTTTCGTTTCCCCGCAATCGGTCAACAAAATTACTAAATTACTTAATTACCCAATTACCGTACCCGAAAAACCTTTTCGGCTCGGCCTTGATTTATTAGGTGGAACCCATCTTGTATATGAAGCCGATTTGTCACAGATAGGCGACCTTGAAGTTGGTGACGCTATGCAAGGGGTGAGAGATGTTGTTGAGCGGAGGGTCAACTTTTTCGGTGTTTCAGAACCGCTTGTTCAGGTGAGTGGCGATGACCGCCTCATAGTTGAGCTAGCCGGTATAAGCGATGTCGGACAAGCCATAGAATTGATAGGCGAGACGCCGTTTCTTGAATTTCGTGAGGAGACCGACCAGACAAGGGCTATTCTGGACGCACAAGCGGTAGGCGAGCGTTTGAATGAAGAACCATTTGCCGCCACGGGTCTTAATGGCAGGCATCTTGAAAGGGCTCAACTTATTTTTGATCATCAAACCGGCGTTCCGCAGGTTAATTTAAGTTTGAATAGCGAAGGAGCAAAATTATTCGCCGAAATAACGAGAAGGAATATAGGGAAGTTTGTTGCCATATATCTTGACGGCATTCCTATCAGTATCCCTGTTGTCCAGAGCGAAATTCCGGATGGCAGTGCTGTGATAAGCGGGAATTTTAATCCTCAAGAAGCCAAGTTATTGGTCACTCGTCTGAATTCCGGCGCTTTGCCGGTGCCAATTCATTTGATAAGCCAACAGACAATTGGCGCATCTTTAGGCAAAGAATCGCTTGAAAAAAGTTTAACAGCCGGCTTATACGGCTTGTTGGCGGTGGCGTTGTTTATGATATTATTTTATCGTCTTCCCGGTGTTGTTTCGGTCTTTGCTCTTGCGGTTTATGTGTTGCTGGTTCTGGCAATATACAAAATTATTCCAGTTACTCTGACATTGGCCGGTATTGCCGGTTTCATACTCTCGTTGGGGATGGCGGTTGATGCCAATGTCCTTATTTTTGCCAGAATGCGGGAAGAGTTGAAGGCCGGTAAACCACTGACTCAATCAATGGAGGAAGGATTCAGGCGCGCTTGGCTCTCGGTTCGAGATAGTCATGTGACTACGCTTTTAGGCGCGTTGGTTCTGTACATATTCACCACCTCAATAGTTAAGGGCTTCGCTTTGACATTAGGCATTGGAGTGCTAGTGAGTTTATTTACGGCTACGACGGTGACTAGAAAGATGTTGCTTTTATTTGTCGGACAGTGGTGGGAGAAGAAGAGATGGCTATTTTAAGTCCGCCGATAATACGCTGATAGGTACGCGGATAGGACGCTGAAAAGCGTTCAGGCCAGCTTAGCTGGCTCAGCGTAAAATCAGCGTAGTAATCAGCGATAAATCAGCGGTAATATGCTTCGTATATACACAATAATGTTCGGTGTTTCAGTGATACTAGTTCTATCAAGTATTGCCTTGTTGTTTATGTATGGTCTTAATTTAGGCGTTGATTTTCGAGGGGGCAGTGTTTTGGAGATTGGCTTTAGCGGAGATTCTTCGAGAGGGACCCGTGCGGAGCCGGGTCTAGGTAGGTCTTCTTTGGAGAATATTAAGGAAGTATTGGCAGATGTCGGACTGGCTGAAGCTGCGGTTAATTATACCGGAGACGATGGAGTATTAATCAGAACCAAAGAACTTTCCGAAGATGAACATCAGAATATTTTAGCGGTTTTACAAAATAATTTTTCCGGGATGGAAGAAAAAAGATTTGATTCGATAGGGCCAATTATAGGCCAAGAGTTAAAAACAAAAAGCGCGACGGCCATAATTCTGGTTTTGCTGGCCGTTATAATTTATATTGCTTTGGTTTTCAGGAAGCTGTCTAAGACGCTATCACCATGGGTTATGGGCCTTGCGGCGATAACGGCTTTATTGCATGATGTCGTGATACCACTGGGAGTGTTCGCTCTGTTGGGCCACTTCTACGGTGTTGAGATAAGCGCGGTTTTCGTGGCGGCGGTTCTGACAATCCTGGGCTATTCAGTGGCTGATACCGTGGTGATATTTGACAGAGTAAGGGAAAATATTGTAAGAAGAAGCATGGTTCGCCAGCCGGAGGATTTCCCCGAGGTCGTTCATAAGAGTGTTATGCAAACCCTGACACGTTCCTTGAATACGACGTTCACCACGCTTCTGTCCTTGTTCGCGATATATTTCTTCGGCGGGGAAAGCATTCGTTATTTTGCCTTGGCGTTGATAATGGGTATATTTCTGGGAGCATATTCATCGATTTTTGTGGCTTCGCCGTTGTTGGTCTGGTGGTCAAGAAAAGTCCGCTGAACTGACGCTGATAGGTACGCGGATACAACGCCGATAAAATCTTACAGATTTTCGCAGACACACGCGGACTAAACGCAGACAGTCGCAGAAATTAATTTTCCGCGTAAGTCAGCGTCAAGTCAGCGTAAGTCAGCGGTCAATGTAAATTGACACAGCGTAAAATCAGCGTAGTAATCAGCGATAACTCAGCGGTACAGAACCGAGTTGACTAATAAATATTTAGTGTTATCATTATAATAAAAGATACCAATATACGAATGTATACGAATGAAACTAATAAATACGAATAATTAAAATATTAGTAGCCATTCGTATCATTAGTACCCATTAGTATATTAGTATCTATATTAATGTTGTCTAACAACATCCAAAAAACGGTCGCTTCGCTCGTAAAAGACATAGTTCCAAGAAACAGGGATATCATATCTCGACGTTTCGGTTTGAAGAACGGGAAGAAGGAGACCCTTGAATCCATCGGCAAAGGTTACGGAATTACCAGGGAAAGGGTCAGGCAAATAGAAGAATTCGCGTTAAAACAACTCTCTAAACTATCAAACGACAACGCGGATGTTGCCAGGTATGTTAGCTGGATCAGGAATCTGGTTGATTCTCAAGGCGGGGTTATGAAGGAGAAAGATTTATTCAAATCGTTTAGCGGCCAGGACTCCGATTCATCGGCAAACGCGTCATTGTTGTTTATACTCTCCGTTGACGGCGGGTTAGTCAGATCTCCCGAGAACGATGAATTTTATGCCTTCTGGTCGGCTGACGAGCAAAAGTTGAACTCTTTCAAAAACGCCGCGGCCGTTTTGATAAAGTCGTTGGAAAGGAACGGAAACGTAGTTCTTTCGGACGAACTTAATTCTTTCGCGCAGAAAAACTTTGTTGATAATATTGAAACATGTTTGTCGGTCAGCAAATCGGTCAACCAGAACATATTTGGCCAAGTAGGCCTGGTGTCTTGGCCGGAGGTCAAGCCGAGAGGTGTAAAAGACAAGGCCTATTTGGTACTCAAAAGATCTGCCTCGCCGAAGCACTTCGGCGAAATAGCTCGTCTCATCAATGATGCTAGTTTTTCTAATAAAAAAGCCAATGTCCAGACAGTTCACAACGAGCTGATAAAGGACTCAAGATTCGTTCTTGTCGGGAGGGGAATGTATGCGTTGTCGGAATGGGGTTATTCTGCGGGAACGGTAAAAGATGTGCTTGTGGATATTTTAAAGAAACACCAAAAACCTCTACCCAAAGCCTCGCTGGTCGCTAAAGTTATGGACGCAAGAATGGTAAAAGAAAACACCATACTTTTAAATCTTCAGGACTCAAAGACGTTCTCAAAGAAAGACGACGGAACTTATACCTTACGCAAGGCGTAAGACCGCTGAACCAACGCTGATTGGTACGCTGATTTAACGCTGACCACGACCAGGTCTTGTCCACATTGACACGCTTTGTTTAATTGGTACCCTTGAGATTATGATTTTCAAACCAAAACAACTTGACTCAAAAACGGTCAAAATATTCAGCGAAAACGAAGTTGGCACTCTCCTCGAGGATATTGATAACAAACTAGAGTTAATTCTGGAAGGCCAGGATGGAATAAAAAGCGATATTAGAAGTACAAAGAACAACTACGAACAGTTAGATGAAAGAATCGGCAGAACCGAAGTCCGGCTGGATGCAGTTGAAGCGAGATAACCATATCAATAAATTTCAATTTTCAACGGCTCACCATGTGAGCCGTTTGATTTTTGGGAGGGGAAATGGGATGATAAAATTATGAAATTCAAAAACAAAACCGCTTTAGTCACGGGTTCAAGTCGCGGAATTGGTCGGGCAACGGCAATCGCTTTTGGGCAAGAAGGAGCAAGGGTTGTAGTAAATTATGTAAAAGACAAGGGATCTGCAGATTCGGTCGTTGAAGAGATCAAGCGCATTGGCGGGGATGCCTTTGCTGTTCAAGCAGATGTGTCTGTCGAGGAAGATGTTCAAAGAATGATAGAGGAATCTGTAAAGCATTTCGGGGCAATTGATATTCTCGTAAATAATGCCGGCATTGTTTTTGGCGTCCCTATTTTAGAAAAAACCGTTGAACAGTGGGAACGCACGCTTCGGGTGAATTTGATCGGAACTTTTCTGTGTATAAAATATGCCCTTCCACACATGAAAGGCAGGGTAGGCGCCGCGATAGTAAACATTTCTTCAACAAACGGCATTGACTCGCTTAGTCCGGAGTCGGCGGACTATGACACATCCAAAGCCGGAGTAATAAGTTTGACCAAAAATTTTGCTCAAACGTTGGCCCCAGAGATCAGGGTTAACTCTGTAGCTCCGGGCTGGGTTGACACAGAAATAAACAAAGACCTGTCGAAAGAGTTCATCAAGAGCGAGACAGATAAAATTGCTTTGGGCAGATGGGGTCGTCCGGAAGAAATAGCCAAGACCGTTTTATTTTTATGTTCAGAAGATGCAAGTTTTATAGCTGGTTCTACTTTCGTAGTTGACGGCGGTTATCTTTAGTCATTTGGATTTATTTGTGATTTGGTGCTTGGGATTTGGAATTTATTCTATAACCATATAGAATATAGGTATGGTTGAATCAATAACTCTTACTCTTGATAGTTTGCGTATTGCATACGACCTATTCGCCGCATTTTGGTGGCTCTATTTGCCTATACTGTTTTTCGTTGCCTGGCTGGTGTCATTTGAAACATATAATCGGCTAAAATATTTGGCATCGCTTGAATGGACCTTACTGGAGATCAGGGTGCCCCGCGAAGTGAACAAAAGCCCAAAGGGAATGGAGCAGGTTTTTGCGGCTCTATATGGTATTTTTCTCGGTCCCGTCAGGTGGCAGGACAGATTTTTCAAGGGCAGGGTCCAGGACTGGTTCTCGTTTGAAATAGCGGGCACGGGAGGGGAAATACACTTTTATGTAAGAACCCAAACCAAATACCGTAATTTGGTGGAATCGCAGATATACGCTCAATATCCGGATGCCGAACTGGCAGAGGTGGAGGATTATCTTTCCGTTCTTCCGTCATTTCTTCCCAATGATGAATATGACCTTTGGGGTGGAGAGCTGATCTTGAGCAAAGAAGACGCTTATCCTATCCGCACTTATCCTGAATTTGAGGAAAAAGGAACCGGTCCGGATATAGTGAAAAGGATTGATCCGATTGCTTCTTTGTCAGAAATATTAAGCACGCTGGAATATAAGGAGTATATAAGTGTTCAACTACTTATTCGTCCTGTGGGAGATGATTGGGTTAAAAAGGGACAAGAGGTGGTTGACAAACTGATGGGTAAAAAGCCCAAAATTCAACGAGACCTGCTTGGCAAAGCGGTCTTCGGCATAGACCAATTATTAGGTGGCGCTCCGGCTAAAAAAGAAGAAAGCAAAGACAAAGAACAATTAAGTCCCGGTAAGCAGGATGTGCTTAAGGCGGTTGAGCACAATTTTACACGGCTGGGCTTTGAAAGTGGTATACGTTTGGTTTATATATTTCCCAAGAATATGTTTCATATTACACACCTTGCCGCGATGAACGGCGCTTTCAAGCAATTTGCTTCCCCATCACTGAACAGTTTTAAATTAAACAAACACACAACCCCGCCAATCCGAGGATTTCTCTATAAACAAAAAGCCTATCGTCGCAAGGCATTTATGTATAGAAAATTACGCGACAGGTTATTTGTTAAGAAACCTATAATATTGAACACGGAAGAGTTGGCAACCGTTTATCATTTCCCGGATGTGAGCGTTAAGTCGCCGCTGCTTCCCAGAGTTGAAGCGAAGAAAGGAGAACCACCAGCAGGCCTCCCGATTGGCTGATCATAATCCAAATCCACAAATGACATCCAAGTGCCCCGAATAGTTATTTGGAGCATTCGGATAAATTCGTAGATTGGGATTATGATCAATGAGCGAAGCGAATATGGATGAAAAAGAACTAATTTTTCTGGGTGAGACCAATTTCCGCGGTGACCGGATTCGTTTTGGAATTAAACAAGACGATCGCCGTCGCCACATGTATGTCGTCGGCTCTACCGGAATGGGCAAGTCGGAATGTTTAAAAAGTATGGCTATCCAGGACATAGAGGAGGGAAGAGGCGTTTGTTTTATTGACCCTCACGGTGATACCGTCGATGCTCTTCTTGATTTTGTTCCCGAAGAAAGAGTCAAGGACGTTGTGTATTTTAATCCCAACGATCTGGAGTATCCCGTTGCCTTTAATTTTATGGAAAAAGTTGATTTTGAATATAGACACTTGGTCGCTTCGGGCTTACTTGGGGTCTTTAGAAAATTATGGGGCGCGGAGGTCTGGTCCGGGCGGATGGAATATATATTGAATCATACCGTTCTGGCTTTGTTGGAGTATCCGGATTCAACCCTTCTGGCCATTAACAGGATGATGGCCAGTAAAGAATATCGCAAGAAAGTTGTCGCCAGCATAACTGACCCGATAGTTAAGTCGTTTTGGACAGAGGAATTTGCTAAATACGCGGATAAATTTGCTACCGAAGCGACGGCAGCCATTCAAAACAAGATCGGCGGTTTTATTTCCAATAACTTGATTCGCAATGTTATCGGCCAGCCGGCATCGACAATTGACTTGAGAAAGATTATGGACGAAGGCAAGATTTTGCTGGTGGATATTTCAAGAGGCAGAATAGGCGAGGATGCTTCTCGTTTATTGGGCGCCCTTCTTGTTACTAAGATACAATTAGCGGCAATGTCACGGGTTAATGTTCTCGAGAAAGATAGAAGAGATTTCTATCTATATGTTGACGAGTTTCAACATTTTGCCACTGAATCATTTGCCAATATTTTATCCGAGGCCAGAAAATACCACTTGAATTTGATAATGGCCCATCAATACATAAAACAAATGGAGGAACCGGTTATGGATGCCGTATTCGGTAATGTAGGCACGATAATATCTTTTAGGGTTGGAGCGGAAGACGCGGAATTTCTGGAGAAATGGTTTCAGCCGGATTTTATGATGAATGATATTGTTAACTTGGGGAAAAGACAGATGTATTTAAAACTTATGATAAACGGCATATCATCAAGAGGTTTTTCGGCCTCTACACTTGAAAGATTTCCAATACCGGATAAGTCATACAGGCCAGAGATTATAGAATACTCGAGGCAAACATACGCGACCAAGCGAGATGTGGTAGAGAAAAATATCGCTGAATGGTCGGGGAGTATTGGAGAAGAAGAACCCCGCCTACGACAAGGCGATGGCGGGCAAGCAGGAACTAAGAACCAAGAACCAAGTTTTGAGAGAAGGCCGGATGACAGGGGGAGGCCGTATAGGGATGAAAGTCCAAGGAGATTTGATGATAGGCCTTCGAGGCGGGACGAAAGAAGTAATTTCCAAAGAGAACCGAGACGGGAATCCAGACCGCCTCGACGTCCCGCTGCCGATTTTGACCACGCGTTAAGCCGCAGGGACGACAGGGACAGCCGCTCAACGCGACCCGGTTCAACTTCGGTACTGGGACGCTCGGCATCGGGACACAGGGAACAGGGACAGAGGGACTCGGTGAGTCTCAACGACAAGTCAATTTCGGCATCGGGACACAGGGAACAGGGACAGAGGGACTCGGTGAGTCTCAACGACAAGTCAATTTCGGCATCGGGACACAGGGAACAGGGACAGAGGGACTCGGTGAGTCTCAACGACAAGTCAATTTCGGCATCGGGACGGCCAGTTTCTCTAAACCAAGCATTTAGCAATGCCCCTGTTGATTTTAAAGGAAGAAGAAGAGACAAAGAACGTCCCAAAAAAGAGGTTGATACCGCCGGGTTGAAGAAGATATTGGAGGAGTCGTTAGGCAAGAAATAAAGAAATTAAGAAATAAAGAAATTATTAACCACGCACGACGTCGTGCGTGGTTAATAATTTTAACTCGGGTCATTATTGGCACAAATCGAGTCGTTATTATTTATGCATCGTACGATACATAAATAATAACTGCTATCCCCATCGTTTTGATTTTTATCGCAAATTGTAATACCTTAATAAAGCAATGCCCAACAAATTCTATAAAAAATATATTCGAATCCCGCCCAATGAGAGCGTTGATATTCGAAAGATATCCCCGATAATTCATCATCCTATTTTTCAGCGCCTTTTGCACATTTTCCAGCTGGGCGCGAATTTATGTGTTTTTCCCGGGGCGTCTCATAACCGTTTCGAGCATGCCTTGGGGGTGTACAGTAAAACTAGTCAATTCTGCGACCGTTTGGCGCAAGAAGGCGTTCTAACTAAAGAACAAGCAAAAAATATCTCTCTTTTTGGCCTGCTCCATGACATAGGTCATGGGCCGTTCTCTCATGTTATTGAGGCGCTTACGCCAGTGAATCATGACCAAAATGGCTTTAAAATAATCGGTCTTTTAAACGAAGAAATAAAAGCGGCAGGCGGCGACCCCAAATTCATAAAGTCCTTGTTTGGTCGTCGTAACAATTTCTACAAGATTGTTATGGATAAAAACATGGGCATGGATAAACTGGATTATCTTGACCGTGACGTTTTTCATACCGGCTTCGGCCAGCGTCCGGATATAAAAAGCGTTTTTGACTATCTGGGTTTTATTAACGGTAATCTCGTCGTTGATAAAAAATCGCTTGAAGCTGCCAAACAAATGCAGCGGTTATATCTGTATATGTACAAAGAATTTTACCTTCATAAATCGTCTCAGATAAGCCAGCGGTTTCTGGAAAAAATGATAGCGACCTGGATTAGGTTAGACAAAATAAATTCCGGGAAGTTGTGGTTGATGAACGACTCCGAGCTGCTTGCCCATATTTATAAACATAAAAATCCGGTCTTACAGCTCTTATATCAAAGTTATAAAAACAGAAATTTACCCAAAACCGGGTTGGTCATACGTCTTAAAAATCGCCTTTCTAAAGAAAGGATAAGCGGCAAGAAAATCCAAGTTATCGGAGAAGAGAAGAAATTTTTCGATGAATTCTCCAAACACTCTTCTTTTAAGGAACTTGAAAAACTAGAAAATTCCATCGGGCGAGAACTTGGCATTGAGTCGTATAAAATAGTTATTGTGCCAATGATAACCTCTTGGCGTTTTGTTCCCGAAGATATACTTTACCACGACAACGGCTCGGTGTTTTCTCTTAAGAAAACTCATTCTGAACACTTTGATATTATGAGAGTGGAAGCTGACGATTATGTGGCAATCCGAGTTTGCATAATAGGTGATAGGAATCTTGTTTATAAAAACTCCGAAAAAATACTTAAGCTTATCAAGAGCAAAAAGTAAGTTGTCCAAGTTATTGAACGAAACACGAATCCGTTTCAGCAAAAAATAATTGTGTCACAGTTCACGGTATGATATACTGTCAAAAGTACGATTTTTCCGCCCGTAGCTCAGTTGGTAGAGCAGGTGCCTTTTAAGCACAAGGTCGGAGGATCGTAGCCTCCCGGGCGGACAAATATGTGAATGTGTCTTAAGGCGCGTTGTTTTTTTACAAAAAAATGGTAAATTGCGTCAAAGCGTTGTTTTGATGAAATATGTAGCTATCCGCCATAGGCGGATGCTCATTTTTGTAGCTATTTGCTATGCTCATAGACAAAAATGGCAAAAAGTTGAAAATAGGCGTTTTAATGGGTGGTCCTTCCTCTGAACACGAGGTTTCTTTGGCTACCGGCGGGAATGTTCTGGAGAACTTGGATAGGATCAAATATCGGCCGGTCGCGATAAAACTATCAAAAGATAAAAAATGGTTTGTAAACGGCCGATTGACGGATATGTCCAAAGCTTTCAAGGGTTGTGATCTGGTTTTCAATGCTCTTCATGGCACATTCGGTGAGGATGGCAGGGTTCAGGCGCTGATGGAATACTACGGCGCCAGATATACCGGCTCCGGCATTACCGCTTCGGCTTTGGCGATGGATAAGCTCCGAAGCAGAGAGATATTTAAGTTGGCTGGTTTTTGTGTTCCCAAAACTTTGAAAATTAAAAAAGGTGAAAACTATCAAGCTCGATTGAATCTATTCATAACAAAAATCGCCAAATTACCGGTTGTGGTAAAACCGTGCTCCAATGGTTCATCGGTGGGAGTTAAGATTGTCTCGGACGAAGGCAAGCTCATTAAAGCTATAGATGAAACATTTAAATTGGATAAAAAAGTTTTGATCGAGGAATTCATAAAAGGCAGGGAAGTGACCTGCGGCGTTTTGGACCCCGCACTACAACGAGCGGATGCTTCCAGCGAAAAAGACCACTCGTTGAGTGACGGGGCAGGCAACTCCCTTACTTTAACAGTCGGTGGAGCTACGGCTTTGCCCGTGACAGAAATAATTCCCGTTAAGGGTCATAAGTTTTTTAACTATGATGCCAAATACAAGACAGGCCATTGTCAGGAAATTACACCGGCGCAAATTGACGAAGCGACATACACGAAAGTTCAGGAAGTTGCCGTTCGCGCTCATCAACTCCTCGGCTGTCGTGGTTATTCAAGGACGGACATGAGTTTGAAGAATGACAGCGTTTACGTGTTGGAGACAAATACTTTGCCTGGACTGACGACTAATTCGTTGATTCCTCAAGCGGCAAAAGCCGCCGGGTTGACATTTAGTCAGTTATTGGATAAGATAATCGCAAGTTCTTTGGTTTAAAGACAACGAGAGGTGCTATTTTATGCTGCTAGTTATCTTTATTTTGCTATATCTCGTCTTGTTATATAATACATTTAAATCTGCAGGAAGAGGAAAGCCGTTTTCAATTTGGTTTTGGTTGTTATTTGGTTATATCGGTTGTATTGCCGGTTATGGATTTTTTTTGAGTTGGACCGGGTCTTAGTTTATTTTAGACGGGCATTGTGCCCGTTTTTATTTTAAAAAATGTGTGATATTATTTAAAAATGAATCGTACTCAAATTATTGAGACACAAAATCTTGTCGGAAAAGAAGTGAATCTTTTCGGTTGGGTTAACGTTCGCCGTGATCAAGGAAAAATAATTTTTATTGATTTGCGCGACAGGAGCGGAGTTGTTCAGGTGGTCTTTGTTCCTTCAAACAAAGAGTTGTTTGGTCTGGCCGAAAAACTGCGTCCTGAATGGGTTATCCGTGTGAAAGGTTTGGTCAAAGAGCGTCCGGAAAAGATGGTCAATCCCGACGTACCGACAGGAAAAGTTGAAATTGAACCGCTGGAACTTGAGATTTTAAACGAAGCGGAGACGTCGCCATTTCCTCTTGATACGGATGGATATGAGATAGACGAAGAAGTTAGAATGAAATATCGCTATCTGGATTTGCGCCGCGACAGAATGAAAGAAAACTTGATGCTTCGTCACAGGGCACTGACCTTAATTCGGGAGTATTTGAATAAGAATGGATTTATTGAAATTGAAACGCCCACACTAACCAAGACCTCGCCTGAAGGAGCAAGGGACTTTGTGGTTCCGTCCAGATTTCATCCTGGCAAATTCTACGCTTTACCTCAAGCTCCCCAGCAATATAAACAGCTGTTAATGATAGCGGGGTTTGAAAAATATTATCAACTTTCTCACGCTTTTCGGGACGAGGATTTACGAGGCGACAGGCAATTTGAACATACCCAGATAGATATGGAGATGTCGTTTGCCGATGAGAAAGATGTCTGGGCCGTAACTGAAGGGCTGATGACGCATATTGTGGAATCACTGGGTAAAAAGATAACCCAAAAACCATTTCCTGTTTTTAGCCACGAGGAAGCTTTAAAAAAATTCGGCTCTGATAAATTTGATTTACGGGAAGATATAAATAACCCTAATGAATTTGCCTTTGCATGGGTGACCGACTTCCCTCTTTTTGAATGGGACGAGAATTATAAAAAATACACGTTTGCCCATAATCCTTTTTCGGCTCCGAAGTCGGAACATGTTGAAAAATTAATGTCCGCCAAAGGCGGATCCGCCTCTGGCGGAAAAGATTCAGATCTAGGGTCTTTAAGAGCTCGCCAATATGATTTGGTGTGCAATGGTTATGAACTTGCTTCCGGCGGTGTCAGGATTTCTGTTCCCGAAGTTCAGCGAAAAGTTTTTGAAATAATGGGACTGTCGCCGGAGGAAGCAGAGGAGAGATTTGGCCATTTAACCAATGCTTATAAATTCGGCGCGCCTCCTCATGCCGGCATTGCCCCCGGCTTTGACCGGTTGGTTATGCTTTTGGCGAACGAGAAAGACATTCGGGAAGTTATTGCTTTTCCAATGAGTGCCAAGGGTCAAACTTCGGTCATGGAGGCTCCGAGTGAAATTACCGAAGAACAGTTGAAGGAGTTACATATCAAAATAGCACACGAATAGCGTACTACGAATACGCCCACACGAATATATTTGTAGCATTCGTGCGTCATTTGTAGATTTGTGTTAGAAATTTGCAGCGCAAATTATACATCCTATCCGGGGTCTTGAGTGTTTTGATTTTAGTTAATGTTTTTTTTATCGTTCTTGTGCCGAACGCCCCGCTGCCTACATTGACAGGCGCGTTAAGCCGCAGAGACGGGTCTCTAACGGGACGGATTTCAACAGAAGGCAACATCGGTACCGGGACGCTCGGCAGCGGGGCGGCCTATATTTTTCCTATTGCCGAATCAACTTATCTGCCGGTGCTGAATACGGCGATAGAAAGACCGGCATTGAGCGCCAAGTCGGCGATTGTTTACGACACGAGGTCATCCAGGTCGCTCTATTCCAAAAATTCGGAAGAACGTCTTCCTATCGCATCTCTGACCAAATTATTAAGCGCTGTTGTGGTGCTTGAAAATTTGAATTTAGATGACATTGTTGTTGTTTCTAAAGAAGCGCTTAAGGTTGATGGAGAAAAGCAGACATTATATCTGGATGAAAGAATTAGGGCGAGAGATTTGTTGAAAATGATGCTCATAGAATCATCTAATGATGCGGCTTATGCTTTAAAGTATTACGCTTCAATTATTGGTGTGGACCTCGGCGCTCTTATGAACAGAAAAGCCATTGAGCTGGGCATGCATAGTTCCATATTTCATGACCCGGCTGGTCTTAATGATGACGCTTTATCCACGTCGGAGGACTTATTAAAGTTGGTCAGCTATTCTCTAAAATTTGACGATCTTTGGCTTATCTTAGGAGAGAAAAGCACTACAGTTTATTCCGTAGACGGCAGAATAGAGCACCAAGTAAACAGCACTAACCAACTCCTAGGTGTCATACCTGACGTTGTGGGAGGCAAAACCGGTTATACTGATATTGCGCTGGGCAATATGATTTTAGCGGTTGGTATTCCCGGTAAAAATGATAAACTTATCAGTATAGTTCTGGGTTCTAATGAGAGATTTACCGATACGGAAAAATTAATAAATTGGACAAAGAGAGCTTATTCATGGGAATAATATGATGCAAATCTACGAATCTAATGCTAATCTACCCATTCAACGGATTCGACAAGCTCAGGGTCCTGAGTCTATCGAAGGACAAATCGCGAATATTCGCAATTCGCATCATTCGTCCCGATTTCGTTCGTGCTTCGCACGATTACTAAATCGAGGATCCGCGATTGCTTTGCAATCGGGACATGAAATTCGCATATTGGCATCACAGTTATGATTGACGAGATATTCACAGTATTGAACGTAATTCGTATCTTTGCCGTGGCGACGACGGCTTTTTTTGTTGCGCTCATTATTACCCCATTTTGGACTAAATTCTTACACCGTTATCGATTGGGTAAACAGATAGTCAGATCTGATACCGCTCCCATCTTTTCCGAGATGCACAAGAAAAAGGTGGGCACGCCGACTATGGGCGGGGTCATCATCTGGTTCACCGTTTTTATTCTTGCGCTCGGATTATTCTGGGTTTCAAGGGTTTGGCCGGACAGTCTTCTGGCTGAACTAAACTTTTTGTCTCGTGGCCAGACCTGGGTGCCGTTGGCGGCTATGATGGTGGCTGCGGTATTTGGATTTATAGATGACCTTTTCGGAATAATGAGAATAGGTCCCGGCGGCGGGGGTTTGAGAATGAAAGACCGTCTCGTAATGTATGCCCTTGTCGGCGCCGGCGGAGCGTGGTGGTTTTACTTCAAGCTGGGGTTTGATTTCATAAATATTCCTTTTCTAGGTGATTGGGTTATCGGCTGGTGGTACATAATTTTCTTTATATTTATGATAGTGGCGAGCGCTTTTTCAGCCAACGAAACCGACGGGTTGGATGGTCTGGTAGCGGGAATATTTCTGACAATGTTCGGTGCGTACGCGGCAATTGCTTTTGATCAGGGGAAGATTGACCTTGCTATTATGCTGTCGGCGACAATGGGCGCGTTAGTCGCGTTTCTGTGGTTCAATATTTATCCGGCCAGATTTTTTATGGGCGATACCGGATCCATGGCTTTAGGTACGATGCTTGGTGTTGTGGCGATGCTTACCAATACCCCGCTTCTTTTGATTCCTATTGGCGCAATTTTTATAATGGAATCCGGCTCGGTTATTTTACAGCTAACCTCAAAAAAACTTAGCGGCAAGAAGATATTCCTTTCTACTCCCATCCATCATCACTTTGAAGCCCTCGGCTGGCCCGAGATGCAAGTGACGATGCGGTTCTGGGTCATCAATGCCGTTGGGGCAATAATTGGACTAATAATATTTCTCGTGGATTCAAAAATCCCGCCGATCTCTTTTTTCTAAAATAAAAAGGAGCCGTTTAGGCTCTCTTGGGTTTTTTTGGATAAATCAGACAAGAATACTGACCGGTCTTGATGTAGATGCATTCCTCTTTCAATGTTAAGGCCAGTTCCGATAATTTTTCAAGCAAGAGCGGTATTTTATGTTTGCCAACGAACGACACCTCGTACACAATGCATTTGTCGGATATCATTCTTTTCAACGAGTTTCTCCAAAATCCAAAATTTGGAACAAGAGATGTGGAGTAAGCTCCAAATTGAGATATTAAAAATAAGTGCAATTCTTGACGCGCTTTAATGCCGACCCCACTCTTTAGTTTTTTGGCCGGAATGAGAAATACGGCTGGTCTGCCTAAGTTCACTAGGATAAAGGACTTTCCTTGAAATTGCTCCCACTTGTTCACAAATTCCTCCCGGGAACGCAATGTCTTAGTTATAGCATATCTCTTTACATAAATCAAGGGTTGTGTTATGGTATTTCATTCTTTGACAACCAAACAGGGAGGAGGAGCTGGTGCTAGAGCGAATAATGAAACGGATAACTAATCCGGGTATTCTGTTGATGATTAAGCATATCCGGGCGGAGGAAGGACGTATTAAAAAGGTCTTTGCCATTACTGTTTGCGGTTCTGTTTTAGGCGCGTTTGTGCCCCTGATTTACGGAAAAGTAATCAGAATGGCCGGAGACGACGTTTCGTCTATTGAGTACATTCTTCTGTTTGTTCTGATGTGGATGACGGTGGACCAAATACGAAATTGGACAACGAGATATTCCGACAGACAGGGCGTTTATACTTCTTGGGACGTTGATTACAATCTTTTCACAAGTTCTCTGATTCATTTGATGCGACTCCCGATGTCGTACTTGTCCGAACAACGACTCGGCAAAGTTGTACAAAGAATTGAACGCGGAGCTGACTCGTTGGGAAGAATGATAAGAGATGTTCTTTTCTCTCTCGTTCCTCACTTTTTAAGTTTGATTTTTTCTTTCGCGCTTATGTTTTGGATTCAGTGGCCGTTGGGAATTCTTGTGCTTCTGACGGTGGTCTTCTATACGATTGCAATGATATCAAGCAACAAGAAAATGGTTGCCTTAAACAGAGAAAATAGGAAGATATGGGAAGCGGCTTGGGGCCACATGTGGGATGTGACTTCTAATATCAAAACAGTTAAGGCCAACACTAATGAAGAATTTGAAATAGAAAGGATTGAGGCCAACTTTGGAAAGTGCTATGGAAATGAAAAAAAAGTTCAGGATTTAAGAAACAGAATCCAGACATATGAGCATTTCATATTCGGCGGCGGTTCTGTGCTTACGATTGCTCTCGGTGCTTTGATGTTGCGCTGGGGAATGATTGATGCCGGCGGTTTGTTCTCTTTTTTGGGATATATTCACTTGGCTTATACGCCATTTAGCCGCTTGGCTCATAACTGGCGATTTGTTCTTGAGACACTGATTATAGAAGAAAGAGTCGCGAAATTTGTTGAAGAAAAAGAGGAGGACTACCAAAGCGGAGAAGATATGCTCATTTCCGGAGATGTTGGTTTCAAAAATGTTACTTTTCGATATGGTCCCGCGGTAAACGGTAATGGAATCCTGAAGAATATTAACCTAACCGTAAAAGAAGGCGAGACAGTCGCCATTGTTGGTCAGAGCGGAGTCGGCAAAACAACTCTCATCGATCTTATCTCCAGGTATTATGACCTGACAGATGGAGAGATCACAATAGACGGTAGGAATATCAAAGAATGGAGCTTAATGTCTTTGAGATCGCAAGTGGCTGTTGTATCTCAAGACATTTCTTTGTTCAACGATACGATAAAGTTGAATATTGCTTATGGGGATGTTGAAAGAATGGCAAATGACTCTGCGATTGAAGACGCGGCTAAGGCCTCGTATGCCCATAACTTTATTACCGGAGAACGATTTGTTGATGGCTACGATCAGGTTGTCGGAGAGAGGGGCATCAAACTCTCTGCCGGTCAAAAACAAAGAGTAGCCATAGCCCGAGCCATAATTCGGGATCCCAAAATTTTGATTCTTGACGAGGCAACCTCTGCTCTTGATTCTGAATCGGAAATGTATGTTCAGCAGGCCCTTGAAGCGCTTATCAAAAGCAGAACGACGTTCATAATTGCTCACCGCTTAAGTACGATCAAAAAAGCCGACAAGATTGTTGTTATGCACGAAGGAACAATTGCCGAAATTGGCAAGCATGATGAGTTAATGGCCAGAGGCGGCATATACAAAAAACTGGTTGATCTGCAAAGTTTTCAAGAATAACCTGCATTAGCGGGTTTTTTTAATTTTTTGTACAATAAAAGAATGGATCCCGTTAGAGACATAACACACGCCGCTAATCAGAAAGCGGTGACTAGCGCACTCAAGCGGGGAAGTAATTCTAAACTAACTTGGCACGGTTGCGGTCCCGTTAGAGGTAAGATGCCCCGATTAAAATCAGGGTCGTCTGTCGACTACTCTTTTCAAGCAAGTCGGACCTCTAACGGGATCGCAACCTGTCTCTAACGGGATGGAAAAACGCCTATTATTCATCACCCTTATTCTTCTCGCCTTCGGGCTGATAGTTTTGTCGTCGGCGGGGATTATAGATGGAGATAAAAAATTCGGGGATTCTTATTACTATCTGAAAAAGCAGTTGTTGTACGGAGTTTTGCCGGGACTGTTATTATTCTTTTTATTTTCTAAAATTGACTATCGGTTTTGGAAAAAGATTTCTTTCATAATATTATTCGGCGCTCTTTTGATGATGATATTTGTCTTTGTGCCTGATATTGGCATCGGCCTGAAAGGCGCCAATCGGTGGGTGAGTTTGTGGGGCTTATCTTTTCAGCCGTCCGAAATTCTGAAGCTGGCTATGGTCATATACCTTGCCGCTTGGTTTGGTTCAAGAGACGAGCGTGTTAAGAGCTGGTCTTACAGCGTCGCGCCATTTTTTATCGTGATATCTTTCATCGGGCTCCTGCTTGCTCTTCAGCCGGATGTGGGGACGCTGGCGGTGGTTGTGTTGATAGCTCTCGGAATATATTTTGCCGCCGGCTCTAATCCGAAACACCTTTTCGCTATTGTTGCGATTTTTATTATAGCTGTGGCTGGGCTTATCTTTATAGAACCATACCGGTTCAATAGAATTAAAACATTTTTGGACCCGTCTCTTGATCCGAGAGGAATTTCTTATCAATTGAATCAGTCTCTTATCGCTATCGGCTCCGGTGGCTTGTTGGGTAACGGTTATAACGGAAGCACCCAAAAATGGGGATTTCTGCCGGAGGTTGTTAATGACTCCATCTTTGCGGTTGTGGTAGAGGAGTTGGGATTTGTAGGAGCGATGGTTATGATTGGTCTGTTTATTTATTTATCCCATATTCTCGTTTCCATAACCAAATTAACATCCGATAAATTCGGTCGCTTATTTGTTATCGGAATGAGTGCGTGGATAGTCGGACAGGCATTCATCAACATAGCCGCTATATCCGGCCTTGCTCCTTTAACTGGCATTCCTTTGCCGTTCATAAGTCATGGCGGAACGGCCATAATAGCCCTGCTGGCTGGGTTGGGGATTGTCTATAATGTTGCTAAAAATTGATTATTGTGGTATGTATATTAGGTGAGTTTTGAGAGATTAGGAGTTAACTGTGGCTGTGGTACAGAAATTGCCGGAAGGTGTGAATTCCGATTATGTTAAGCTCGTTGATGGTATTTATTATGATCTTTGCGTGTATCCGTCTTGCAAAGCTAACACGGGTGTTCGTACCGACTGCCCAATTGAACAACGGGAATATTATATTGAAGGGTGTGGCCAGCTTTGCAAAGAGTGTTGGCTCAAAACCGACTCCAGAGCATAATGAATGCGCCGCCAGATAGGCGGCTTTTGTTTTAAACCAAAAAACCGCCTAGGCGGTTTTTTGTAAGAGTTTAGTGGCAGAAGATTTTAATCGGGCCGCCTTGTTCTTTGCTATGACATTTGTCTTGGCCGCTTTGTCTAAGGCTTTGTAAACTTTTGACAGAAGTTTTTTGGCCTCGTCGTTTTTGCCGGCAGATGTGAGGTTTTTGAACTCTTTCAGGTTGTTCTTGTAATTATTTTTGCGCCTTAAATTCCTTGCCTTTCTTGTGAAGGATTGCCTTAAGGCCTTTTTGGCTGATTTGGTTATCGGCATGATTTTAATATATTACTAAATTTAGGTTTTTTGTACAAGGGGTTGACCCCGCCCTTGAAGTCAGAATTTAAAGATTTTTTATTGAACATGTTATCACTTATTAAATAGTCATAATTTGTTTGAAGAAAATAGTATTTGCTGGAAGCAATCTGACTTCAAGAGCGGGGTTGACACTTATTTTCTTTTTTGAAATAGTTAATAAGTACCTTTAAATAATGAGAAAAGCCATGAAATACGCTCGATTCTTTCTTGCTTCGACCCTCTTTGTTTTATTTGCATCTTCAGTAGTGTTGGCTCAAATCCCCGTTATGCCGGACTTTAGTAGGTGGAATAACGATGTACCGGAGTCGGTTTACTCCGCTACTCTTAACGGCGAAAAAGTAAATTTGACCGGCAATCCTTACCAATTTACGGATATGGTAAATCTGAAGAGGCATACGATATCAGTTATTAATAACGAAGCTAATAAACCATGGTTGGCGTTCTACACTGAAGAAGTAGAAGAGAAACGACCCGACGGGCAAGTTCTTGTCAAAGAGACCCATAATTATATCTTCGAATATGTTAATGGAAAATGGGTTTTCGTGAAAGATCTTTCGAGTAGCCGGAATCTTCAAGATGAAGTCGTCAGCTTTCTCATGGAGCGTTATAAGCTTGAGTTTTAATTAATTATGCAGCGGTTCAATTTTAGTCGGACCGTTTTTTATTTTTCGTATCTGTTCTTTATATACCAGCGCTTTCTCATACTCAAACTTTCTCATCGCTTTTTCCATGAGTTTGGTGAGTTCTTTAACGGCCCGCCGTCCCGCTGCCGATGTTGCCGTCGCATTGAGCAACACTTTGTCCCATTGTCCCGTCGGCTCCCTCCAGAGGCGGGCAGGCAACGAACGCCAACTTTGGGACTGGGACGGGAGGTCAAAACTACCCATGTCTTTAACAATTGTTGTCGGCGTGATGTTGTGCTTTAAGTTGTGCGCCTCCTGTTTTTTGCGACGTCTCATCGTCTCGTCTATCGCGGCTTCAATGGAACGGGTGCGTTTGTCCGCGTACATTATCACATGGCCGTTAACGTGTCTGGCCGCTCGGCCCATTGTTTGAATAAGCGTGGTTGTGTTCCGCAGAAACCCTTCTTTATCGGCGTCCAATATCGCTATCAGGGAGACCTCAGGCAAATCAAGACCTTCCCGCAGAAGATTTACTCCTACCATTACGTCATAGTGTCCTAAGCGGAAGTCCTTTAAAATTTTGAGTCGTTCCAGTGTTTTTATTTCGGAGTGGAGATAGTTGACTTTGATACCGTTGTCGGCGAGGTGTTCGGCAAGGTCCTCGGCCATTCGCTTGGTCAAGGTGGTGACGATGACTCTTTCTCCGTTCTTGGTCCGTTGTTTGATTGTTTCAATGAGGTGGGGGATCTGGTTTTCGGTCGGCTTTATTTCTATCGTCGGATCAAGCAAGCCGGTGGGCCTTATCAATTGTTCGGCAACATTCGCCTTACCGGACCTTTCCAGTTCATATTTGTTCGGAGTAGCCGAAACGTAGACGGTTTTCTGTGTCCTTTTCTGGAATTCTGGGAATTTCAGCGGCCGGTTGTCTATCGCAGACGGGAGACGAAAACCGTATTCCACAAGAGTACTTTTTCTGGAATGGTCGCCGGTGTACATGCTTCTCAATTGGGGAATGGAGATGTGGGACTCGTCTATGATGGTCAGAAATTCGCCTTTGGACTTGAAGAAATCCAACAAAGCATACGGTGGCTCGCCGGTCTTTCTGAAATCCAGATGGCGCGAGTAATTCTCTATGCCGTGGCAGTATCCTGTCCGCCTCATCATTTCTATATCGTTAAGAGTTTTCTCCTGAAGCCGGGCTGCTTCTTCAGATTTTTTTTGTTTTTTCAGTACGCTAACTTGTTTTTGAAGTTCGCTTTTTATATTCTCTATCGCCAGACCTATCTTGTTGTCCGAAGTGAGCCAATATTTGGCCGGAAATATTGTCTTCTCTACCACTTTTTCATAATTAAGGTCTTTCGTTTCAAGTTCTTCGGGGTCATTCAGATTGGCCAATGATATTTTTTCTATTGTATCGTTTTTCAACCGAATCTTTATAACTTCTTGCGCGGCGGAGGAGATAATTTCAAACTCATTGGTTGTTTTTCTAAAACAGCCTCGTTTTAATTCTATGTCCTGCACGTATTGCAAACGCAAAAGAGCTCTGGCCAATTCGGCCGGTTTTATCTTTTTGCCTTCAAATATCTCAAGACCGAGATTCTTGTATTCTTCCGGTGAACCGAGGTTGTATATGCAAGAAACGGAAGCGACGATTATGACATCATCGCGGGACATCAGCGCCTGTGTGGCGGCGTGGCGCAAGCGGTCTATCTCTTCATTTATTTTAGAATCCTTTTCAATGTATGTATTGGTGTGGGGGATATATGCCTCCGGCTGGTAGTAATCATAATAACTTACGAAATAATGAACGGCGTTATTTGGGAAAAACTCCTTGAATTCTTTGTATAGCTGGGCGGCGAGGGTTTTGTTGTGAGAAACAATGAGAGTTGGTTTTTGATATTTCTCTATAACTTTAGCCATCGTAAACGTCTTGCCCGAGCCGGTAACGCCCAAAAGCACCTGGTGCTTTTTACCGGCTTTCAAGCCCTTGGCCAGCTTTTCTATGGCCTGTGGTTGGTCCCCGGTGGGCTGGTATTTGGACACTAGTTTAAAGGTTGACATTGATTGTATCTTACGTTATTATAATATATGACAAGGAAAGGAGGCGGAAGATGTGGAAGAAGGCGTGGAAAATAATGAATTCTCCTTGGACGGACCTGTTCTTTTCTATCTCATTTTTTTCTTTTGCCATTCATGATTTCAAAAGTGGTAGTTATGGTCTCGGGACATTTTTTCTTTTGTTTGCCCTTTTGGATGGATTCAGATTCTTCCGATGGCTTCGTCGGTCTCACCGATAAACGTTGGGCGCGCATAGCGCCCCTTTTTTATTTCTTTTTTCAATGATAAACTGGAGTTAGCGACTAGCGACTAGCGACTAGGAATTAGATTTATCTAATAACTAGTGGCTAATAACTAGTGGCTAGTGGCTAGTGATAAGCTTTCTCGAAGGTACAATTGAACATTGGGGTGATAAATACGTTATTTTGAATGTGGGCGGTATAGGATATAGGGTGACAGTATCCCCCAAGTTGCTTAATATTTTAACAAAATCAAGCCCTGTTGTCAACCCCGAAAAGTCGCCTTCGGCGACCTCGGGGCAGGGGACTGTTAAACTCTTCATCCACTCTCAACTCAATATGCGGGAAGGGACATTTGATATGTATGGGTTTCAAAACAAAGAAGATTTGGAATTGTTTCACCTCGTTACAAGCGTTAACGGTATAGGCCCCAAAAGTGCCATTGGCATTCTTTCAGTCATCGAACCAAAGCACCTGAAAGCGGCGATAATGAATGACGACATGGACTATCTTAAAAGGGTATCTGGTCTTGGATCAAAAACAGCCCAGCGTTTGATATTAGAACTAAAAAGCAAAATTGATTATTTGGATGTTGGAGATATGGAAGGAGTGGATTTGGGTCAGGAAGGTCAGGCGACAGAAGCGTTGCTGGCGCTTGGCTACAGTCCCTCGCAGGCAAAGGACGCGCTCAAAGAATCAAAGGGTAAAACCCTTGAAGAGCGTGTACGAGAAGCATTGAAAATTTTAGGTAAGAAATAAATATTTATGAACTTTGATAAAAAATTCAAAACATTTCTTGAAATAGCGGAAGTATTGAACAAACACGGAATAGTTCCCACACTTTATGGTTCTTTGGGACTCTATCGTCTAATAGGCCAACTGGACGAAATAGACGATATAGACATTGTGATACCGGAGACATACGCCAAAGAGAAACTTCATGAATTGATAAATATTATGGAGGGCATTGGTTATAGGCAAGATAAGACCTTTCCGCATGAATTTTTCAAGGACAAAGAGCAAATAGGATTTGAGTTGGAGGAAGAGTTAAAAGAATTTGCCGGAGTAGATTTAAGTAATTACAAAACAACCAAGGTAAACAACTCAGAATTTAGAGAGTTGTCTTTAGGGGACTACCTTAAATTTTACAGCAAAGTTCTTAAAGAACGCGAGGTTAAAATTAGAAGAACAAAGATTAAGATAGAAGCTCTAGAGAAATTACTAAAACATAAAAAAGAAAACAATTTTGCTTTTATTGACGGCCAGAATCTATATTTAGCTCTTGACGAGTTGGGGTGGAAGTTGGACTACAAAAGGTTCAGGGTTTATTTAAATGATAAATACGGAGTTAAAAGGGCCTATATGTTTATGGGATTTTTACCAGCTAACCAGGAACTATATAACTTTCTTCAAACCGTTGGTTTTATTCTTGTTTTTAAACCCGTTCTAGAAAGTGAAGACCACGACATTAAGGGCAACTGTGATGCCGAACTAGTTTTACAAGCGATGATTGAATATCAAAATTATAGCAAAATACTAGTTGTTACGGGAGACGGAGATTTTTATTGTTTAGTGAAGTATTTGGACAGTAATGGCAAGTTGTTAAAAGTTTTAGCTCCTTCGCCTAAAAGCTGTTCGTCTTTGCTTAGAAAAATAGCAGGAAAGAAGATTTCATTTGCCAGTGATTTAAAGACCAAATTAGAGTATAAAAGAAAAGAACCCCATAAGGACGGAACCTTATAGGGGGCTTTTCATAGTGACTACGTTTCCAATATAGCAGATCAGTATCTAAAGTCAATAGTTATCCACAATGAAGTCATTCCTTCAAACAACCGAGTGGTTAAAGTTTCAGGAACACGTCGGTCATAAAGGATGGCGGTTTGATGACGGAAAGATAAGGGCCAACATAATTCAGCACAAAATCAGGTTCGGGAAGAATTATCTATATATTCCTCATGGCCCAGAAGTATTGTTTGACAATATTTCTGGCGGTCTGAAAAACGAGGTTGATAATTTTCTGAAATACTTGAAGGAATTGGCCAAGGAGAACAAGTCTATCTTTGTAAAAATGGAGCCGCTTTCCGATGTCGTTATGGAACTGGTATTCAGAAGAGGAATTAAGAAATCAAAAAAATATATTCAACCGCAAAAAACCGTCATTTTGAATTTAAATTTACTGGAAGAGGAGCTGTTGTCGCAAATGCGCCACAAGACAAGATATAATATCCGTCTTGCCGAGAAAAAAGGTCTGCGGCTAGAAGAATCAACCAATGTTGAAACATTTTGGAGGTTGCTCCAAAATACCGCAAAAAATGATAAATTTTATACTCACACTAAAGATTATTACGAAAAGTTACTGTCGTATTTTCACCACGATCGTAGTGAAAATACGACGGAACTCTCTGCGCGTTTATTTTTTGTTTATCATCACAACCAAGCCATTGCCGGCGCGATAGTGATGACATACGGCGACACCTCCTATTATCTTCACGGAGCGATGGACAGGGACTACAAAAAACTGATGGCGCCGTACTTTATGCACTGGGAAATAATCAAATTCTTTCAGCTTACCAGCTATAAACATTACGACCTCTGGGGCATTGATGCGCAAAACTGGCCCGGCGTTACCCGCTTTAAGTTGGGGTGGGGAGGCGAAACAAAAGAATACCCCGGCTCGTTCGATATACCCATCTCAAAATTCTGGTATCCAATGTATAACCTTGCCAGGAAGATGTTTTAGGGTAAAATGTTTTAAACAGTTCTTTTTGGAGAAGTGCCTTGGTTCTTATCAAACCGGCAGAGGAAAAGGATGTTCCCTAGATCAAAAGGATTGCTGACTCGGACAAAAGATGGCTTGGTTTTGTAAGTCGAGCATGGCTCGGGGCTTCGATTGCAAATGGAGAACTCCATATTACTGTTCTTGATGACAAAGTGGCTGGTTTTATTCGTTGGCACAAACGTCGTGATGGCATAATTACCATTTATGATTTGTGTGTTGCCGGGGGATTCAGGCGAAGGAATATCGGTCAACAACTCGTATCTGCTCTGGGCGATAATTATCTGCGATTAAAATGCCACCGGGATAATCCGGCTTGTGATTTCTATAAACGTCTCGGCTTTGAAATAATAGGACTTTACATTTCAAAAGGCGGAAGAAAGCTTAACGTATTAGAAAGAAACAACGTTCCATTTTGAAAAGACCGTAACTGGTCTTTATTATTTTATCATTATATGATATATCATAGTATCATATAATAGGTCTTAATGAGTTTTAACGATGTCATCTCTAAATATGAAAGTGAAACCGAGAAAATTAGAAGGCAAGGATAGAATGAAGTATTTGGATACGCTTTATACGGCGATGTCCTCCTTAAAGTCCAGAGAAGAAATTAAGAGTTTTATGCGGGACTTATTGACAGAAAGTGAGAGAGTAATGTTGGGTCGTAGAATTCTAATAGCCAAAAAATTGTTGGAAGGCAAACTCTACACAGAAATTATTCAAGAGATGAAGGTTGGCATGGATACTATTACAAGGGTTAACAGGTGGCTTGAAGATGAAAATATCGGCTATGAAAAAGCCATTAAAGAACTGGACAAAACCCTAAAGGTTCGTGAAGAAAAAATAGAGAAATACAGGAATTATCCTGCCACGGAGTTCGGCCGATTAAAAAGAAGGTACCCCTTGCACTTCTTTTTGTTCAACTTGTTCGACGAACTAAATAAAAAATAACCAGCAGGCATCAGTAGGCACGTTGACGAGGGCCTATCCAAGTATAATTATATGATACTATGATATATCATATAATTTGGGTTATGTTTGTTTTAGTTTTTTATTTTTGTTTTATTGTTTATGGGAAAGTGTTATAAATAAATTAGTATTATGTTTAAAGAAGGATTGTTGGATAAAATTTTACGGAGCGTCAAGAAACTGATACCGAAGTCGGTTTTTGAATTTTTTGCGCCGGTTTATCACGCTACTCTGGCTTATGCCGGCGCTTTGATTTATGGATTTCCTTCTCGATCTATGAAAGTCATCGGTGTGACCGGGACGAAAGGCAAGTCGACTACGGTTTATTTAATAACCAAAATATTAGAACACATTTCCGAAAGTGTGGAGGGCGGCCCTCCACAGGGGGGGGTGGCGGCTATTGGGTCTTTGGGATTTAAGATACGAGATAAGGAGTGGCCGAATACTCTCAAAATGACGATGCCTGGCCGGTTCAAACTGCAGAAATTTTTAAGGGAAGCAAAAAATGCCGGTTGTAAGTATGTAGTACTTGAGGTCACTTCGGAGGGCATCAAGCAGAAACGGCATTTGGGAATCAGATTTGATTGCGCCGTGTTTACCAATCTTCACAAAGAGCATCTAGAAAGCCACGGTTCTTTTGAGAATTACCATCAAGCCAAACAGGAGTTATTCAAGAAAACTCAAAACACTCAGGTGATTAACGCCGATGATCCTCATGTAGATTTGTTTGGGAACTTTCCGGCAAAACATAAAATATTTTATGGATTGGAAAAAGGAGATTTGGTTGCCGACAAAATTCAGTCCACGGAAAAAGGAACATCGTTTGAACTGTACGGCACGCATTTTGATACTAATTTGGCTGGTAAATTTAATATTATGAATTGTCTGGCGGCTTTGGCGGTGGGGGCGATGTATAAAATTGACTTGCCCACAATGAAGCCGGCCTTAGAGTCGGTCAAATTCATTCCGGGGAGGATGGAATTCATACAGAAAACCCCTTTCAACGTAGTTGTTGATTACGCCCATACACCCGATAGTTTAGAAGCGGTATATCGGGCCCTTCGGCAGGCTCAGGGCCAAAACACAGATAAGAAGCTCATCTGCGTTTTGGGAGCCGCTGGGGGTGGACGAGATAAGTGGAAAAGGCCGGAATTTGGCAGAATCGCGGCGGAGTATTGCGATGAAATAATTTTGACGGACGAAGACCCGTACGACGAGAACCCGCTTTCAATTTTAAAAGAAATTGAAAGCGGGTTCTCGCAAATCACAAATTTCAAATCACAAATTTCAAATAAATTTCAAATCCCAAAATATCAAATAATTCTTGACCGCAAAGAAGCGATAAGAACTGCCTTGACATCCGCTAGAGAAGGTGATGCCGTGATAATTACAGGTAAGGGCTCGGAGACATCTATGGCCGTGGCCGGCGGGAAGAAAATCCCCTGGTCGGACAGAGACGTTGTCCGGGAAGCTCTTCGACAACACGAAGGAGGGAAGTGATGCTTGGATTCGTTATAGGTCTTTTCGCTTTGTTGTTTGGGGGTATACTTATTGGCAAAGACAAGAAAGATTACTTTGCATAGATAATTAGTTTTGCTGGGGCCATGTTTTTGGTTATCGCGATATTCTTTGTAGCACCACGCAACTGGCCGAGCGGATTACCTCAAACCAGCATAGATAATGGCACGTATAAAGTGGCATTTGTGTATGTTGCCGGAGAGAATGTGAATGTGGGAGTTGAAAAGAAATATGGCGAGAGCGAACGTCTCTACCTATATCAATTTCCGATTTCGGCTTTTGACGGCAACGCCTTCAAGAAAGACGGAAAAGAACTCTCGGTTGTTGAATCAGACGGTTTCAGAAAACTGGTTCTGAAGTAATTCAGACGGACACGTTATCAGGTAGTGAATTTCCAGTGGTGGCTATGCCACCTTTTTTAATTCTGGAAATTCACTACCTGATCGCCCGCTTTTGTTTTTTAAATAAAGTATTATACTTGTTTCTATTGACCCCGTTCTTTAAAAGGACATTGATTGACTGAAAAGGCCAGCGAAGTATTTATTTGTTTTGATGCCAATTTGCCCAAGATTCCGACTTGTAAGCAAAATTGCGAAGCGAAACAAAGCGTCTTGTGTGTCCATCGTTTTAATCATAAGGTTCAAATTGAGCATTGCAATACCAGAAGATTCCAAGGATGGTCCGATTTGAAGATATTTACTTATTTTCTCGGGCGCGTTCTTGAAAGCATTGCCGAAGGGTCGGTAGCAACGGATTCTATTTTTGTAATATTAACTAAAGATCGCGACTTCATAGAAGACATAAGAAGTGAGTGGGAAAGGGCAGACGTCGGCGCTCGCCTTGATCTTACATTTTCCGGTAATTACATATCTAGCGGAGGTCTGGTGGTTTTTATCTGTCAAATAGATTGTCCCAACTATGGGCACAACAGAGCCGACGATCTAAGGTGCGCTTTTGATAAAGTTAATAACTTCCTATCAACACACAAGGCCTAGACCCCTAATTTAATATAAATCTCTGGCGCGATGCTAGAGATTTTCTTTTTAGATGAAAGCATTCGGATGAAGGTGTAGTAAATCTACTCCAAGTCCGAATGCTAAAATATAAAAAGAAAATATCAGCATCCCGAAGGGTTGTTGTTAAAATTGTCTGAATCTTCGTTACTTCTCCTCGTAGTAGAATATCTACAACTTCGTCGTCGTGCCTCGATTCAGGCAATTTTAACTAACAACGCGCCGAGAGTTTATATTAATTTAGGGGTCACCGGCCTTTTTGTTTTAATTATTTTAAAATATGTTAATATTTCATTTATATATGGACTCTGATCAACCACAATCAAATCACGAACCGGAGCAGGGTGCAGAATTGTACCCTGCGGAGCTTGTCGTTAGTAAAACCGAAACATCGCGGCTACTTAGAAATTCCGGTTTGCCTTGGCTTTTGATTGTCTTGGTACTGGTGCTTTTGGCTTTTTCTGTGAATATGTTCAGACAGCCTATAATTTCGGACACCTCGGGCAATATCGGCTCGTCTGTCGGACCGACGCCGGTAACGCAACCAAGAGTTTACACTGTTTCTTATAGGAATGGTGTTTTTAGTCCTACAAACTTGAGAATTCACGCGGGTGATACGGTAAGATTCAAGAATGAGGGCATCTTTCCCATTAGGATAATCGGCGATGATCTGGTCGGTTTTGACAGTATCGGCGACGTGCCTCAAGGAAGCTTTTTCGCTTTTACTTTTGCCGCCAAGGGAATATTCAGCTATCATAACGAGAAAAGTCCCGATGAATCAGCGACAATTATAGTAAGGTAATGCGCAATCTCTTAACCGTACAAATTGAGTCATATCTGGGGGCGATATTTATATCTCTTTTCGCGTTGTTTTTTATTGGATTAATGTTTATCGCTATGAAAAATTTTGACTCGGATCTCATTGTTATTAATTCTGATCAAGCACAAATTAGAACTATTAAATAATGTTTCGACTAGGATTTTCATTGTTTATTAAGGAGGCCGTTTTGTTCGGACTTACATTGACGTTGGGCCTCTATGCCGCATATCGCTATTCTTTAGATCTCGCCGGCATCGTTCAGGAGGGGATGGTAAAATTCACGTTTACCGACCTTGTCGTATTGCTTATTCTCTTCAGCGCTATTTTTTTTATATCTCGACACAAAATGGTCGCTCGCCTCTCTTTTAGGTTCTTTCTTATTCTTATCGTTTTTTCCGGAACTCAAGTTGTGTTGGGAACCATCCTGCCCTCGCCTTGGGACTTATTGATCGCAGTTCTCTTTACTTTGGTATTCTCTATCGGCCTTAATGTATTGGTTCATGATCTGGGTATTATTCTTGGGATTGCCGGTATCGCGGCCGTATTCGGTCTTTCTATTTCGACAGAGTTCGGGCTTATCTTGTTGGTTACTCTTTCCTTGTATGATATAGTGGCTGTTTATGTGACCAAGCATATGGTGACTATGGCAAGAAATATGGTTGAGAGCGGGGCTGTGTTCGGGTTTCTAATACCGTTTGAGTTCAAGGGATTTTTCTATGGGAAAGATGAGGCAAAAGCCGGAATAGGGGAGAATTTCATGATACTTGGCTCGGGAGATATCGGATTGCCTCTTATTTTTGCGGTCTCTCTTGTCAAAATTTCTTTGATGTCTGCGATAATTACGGCCGGGTTCTCTTTGCTTGGCCTGTTTCTTACTCATATTCTTTTTCTGAATCAGGAGAAGAAAAGGGCGATGGCGGCTTTACCGCCGATAGCCACGATGACGATAATCGGATATCTAATATCTTTGTTTATATGAACGCCAATATCGCATTCTATGGGGGTGCCAGGTCGGTGACCGGAGCCAACTATTTGCTCAAAATTGACGACGTTAAGGTTTTAGTTGACTGCGGGATGTTTCAGGGTTCAAAATATTCGGAAGATCTAAACTATGAAAAATTTCCCTACGATCCGGCAGAGATTGATTTTGTTTTTATAACCCACAGTCATACCGATCACGTCGGGCGGTTGCCTAAGCTTTACAAAGAAGGATTCAGGGGCAAGGTCATTGCGACTAACGCGACCCTTGATCTTATTAGAAAAGCTCTGCCGGATAATCTAAATCTAATAAGAGAAGAAGCCGAAAGAGACGGGCACGACCCCTTATTCTCTCTTAAGGATTTGGAGGGGGTTTTGGAACTGGCTCAAGGGGTTAATTACGAGGAGGAGATTAATGCGGGAGATGGGTTGAAAGCAATTCTACATGACGCGGGACACATTCTCGGTTCGTCAATTATAGAAATAAAATTTCCTAACAAATCTCAAATCTCAAATCTCAAATCTCAAATCGAGAAGGTTTATTTTACCGGGGATTTGGGTAATCCGCCGACGCCTTTATTGAAAGCGCCGTACTATCCCAACGATGCTGATTATGTCGTTATAGAGTCGGCCTACGGTTCAAGAACTCACGAGGACAAGATTGAAAGGAAAAATATTTTACAAAAAGTAATAATCGAGACCATTCAAAGGGGCGGTGTCTTGATGATACCTTCGTTTGCGATAGAAAGAACTCAAGAACTTTTGTACGAGTTAAATGGTCTTATTAATGATAAAAAAATACCCGAGATACCCATATTCGTCGACTCTCCTTTGGCTATTAAAATGACCGAGGTTTATAGAAAGCATTCTGATTATTTTAATAAAAAAACAAAATATATAATTAATTCCGGCGATGATATTTTTCACTTTCCGGGGCTTAAATTCACCCGAACAGCAGAGGAATCAAAAAAGATAAACGATGTTCCTTCGCCGAAGATAATAATTGCCGGTTCGGGAATGTCTACCGGCGGCAGGATACTTCACCATGAAAGAAGATATTTACCCGATCCTAACTCTACAATTTTATTCATCGGTTATCAGGTCAAGGGCTCTTTGGGCAGAAGGATTTTAGATGAGGAAAAGGAGGTCAAAATATTCGGCGAAAAAGTCGCGATCAATTGCAAGGTAGAGGCGATAGGAGGATACTCCGCGCACGCCGATAGCGAAGGGCTTTTGGAATGGGTCAAAGCCGCGAATGGAGAGGGTAAATTAAAAAAGGTCTTCGTGGTTCAAGGAGAAGAAGAATCCTCACTGGCGCTGGCAAGGAAAATAGAAAGAGCGTTGGACGTTGACGCCATTGTGCCGAATCAAGGAGAGAGCTTCGTCTTGTAGTGAAGCGGATCTTTGGTCACGAGACCGTCAGATAATTTTTAACATTGAAATTCTTTAACAAATTCGTCGGTAATTTGTCATTGTTCAGACAAAAATTATAGCATCCGTTCCTCTTCCGTAAATATTCAAAGTGTTCCTAAAACTATCAATTGATAGTTTTAGGAACACTTTGAATACTCCAGATTTTCCGGCTAAATTTTTATTACCTGAACAATATCCAAATTACTCTTGAATTTGTGATAAAGAATTTCAGTTGCTAAAAATTACCCGACGGCCTCGCTCCCTGGATGATTTTATTTAATCGATGAAGTTATGGAAAGAGTCAAGGTTCGGGTTTCATGTTTTTTGAATAAATCGGTGAATACGCTACCCGAGTGGCTCATTCACTAATCCCAACTACCAAGACGGGGCGGGATATTATCTGGCCAGTCAGCTAGCATTACGAAAACTTTTGCGGTTAGGATTTTGCCGTCATGCGCCATCATCGCTATTGCGCAGGCGCGGTGCATTCCTTCGGCTATGTAAATGTCGCCATTAGGCAGGCGGGTTGCGGTTAAGGTTGTTTCCGTGCCGTGGAAATTGTTTGCAATTTCCCGCACGTACCAGTGATTGTGAACTCCGGGATGGGTTAGCAGATCTTTGAGCCGTGGCGGCTGTTCCGAAAAAGAGTCAGGGAAGTAGAACCACTTGTTCCAACCATGAAACATTCCTCCCCGCCATTCGGGAACTGTCAAAAGCGGTTCGGGAACTTCGTAGAGTCCCCATTTTAACTCTTGAGCAAATAACGGTGCATGGGTCTTTTTTCTCCACTCCTCCCATGACTTATGACCCTTGGCTTCCCAAAATGGTTTCCAGTGTTCAACACTCTCTTCCATCTTCCGCCAACTTTCAAAAACCTCATCGGGAGTCATTGATTTGATTAGTTTCAATTCTTCCATACTTCAAAATTATCACCTCTGCTTAATAAAGTAAAACAAAATTTCAGAAAAGCGGTAGGATTAAAAGTGTATCGTACGATACATAAATAATCATACAAAACTTCTTGTCTCATCTTTCTTCGTTCGAGGAAAAATGAGACAAGTGATATTTACGTCATATTTTTTAAAATAATCATTATAAAAACAAAGGACACTTCTTCCAGTTGTCCCTTTTACGAATTTATTATAAATTGTAAGATAAGATTATTATGACAAACAATAAAAAGGGACAACTGAATTTGCCGGCTTCTAAATTGCCGGCGGAAAAACCGAAAAAAGGGGAGGATTTCAGAAAGTCGCTTCATTGGCGGGTTTTCAGGATACTTTCCGAATTCGTGGAGGGCTGGCAATTTCTGGCTGATTTTAAAAAAACCGTTTCGTTTTTCGGTTCGGCAAGAACTCCCGAAGGCGATAAGTGGTACGAGGAAGCGCGTAAGTTGGCAAAGATGGCGGCCGAAGACGGCTTTGCCGTAGTAACCGGTGGAGGCCCCGGTATTATGGAAGCGGGGAATCGTGGAGCAGTTGAAGGCGGTGGCAAATCCATTGGAATAAACATACAACTTGATACGGAACAGAGAATAAACCCTTATGTTCAGAAAAGTGCGGCATTTCATTATTTCTTCGTTAGAAAAGTTATGCTTTCATTTGCCGCTAGAGCGTATGTATTTTTCCCCGGCGGTCTTGGTACGTTGGATGAGGTTTTTGAGTTAATAACATTGATTCAGACCAAAAAAATATCAGACAAAATCCCCGTTGTTTTGCTTGGGAAAGATTTTTGGGAGCCGATAGATAAACTTTTAAGAGAACATTTTTACGAAAAATATCAGACCATAGATAAAGAAGACCTCGATATTTATAAAATAGTTGACTCCGCCGAAGAGGCGTTTGAACTCATTAAAGACGCTCCACCAAGGGAGGATTGGTATTATTAATCATTCAGTAATACTGAATGATTCGCGGACTGACGCGGAAAATAATTCCGACCCACTTGATTTTTATAATGAAATTAGTACAATAATAAGTAAATGTCGCAACCCGATTTTAAGATCAACAACATCCTTATTCCCGAAGAACTACCTCTCATAGCTCTGAAAAACACCGTCTTATTCCCTAAGGCGGTTATTCCGCTTATTGTCCAGCGGCCCAAATCGGTTAGTGCTTTGGAGCATGCTCATTTATCTGATCGGCTGGTGTTTTTCGCCACCCAAAGAAGCATTGAAGATAATGTAGATAAGAAAGATATTTTCACCACCGGCGTTATCGGGCGGATAATTTCCGTTCTTAAATTGCCCGATGGTTCTTCTAAGGTTGATGTTGAGGGTCTCGTCAGAGCGAGGATAACAGAGATCACCAACGAAGACCCGTTTTTTAGAGTCAAAGCTACTCCGTTTTCGTTGACGATCAGGGATAATTTGGAAGAAAAAGCTCTCCTGCGGAAAGCCATAGAGCAGTTCCGGCTGATATCGGAAGTGAGAGCGTTCCCTACAATACTTCCCGAGATAATATATATGATGTCGCAGATCAAAGACACCGAGCATATTGTAAGTTTGATGACGGTTAATTCCGGTTTAGAAACAGAAGACCAGCAGAATATTCTTGAAATGGAAAGCGCGACAGACGCTCTGCGTCAATTAAATGCGTATCTGGCCAGAGAGTCAGAATTATTGGAAGCGGAGCACAAAGTCGCCAAGGAAACCAAAAAACAACTGGGTAAAATGCAGAAGGAACTATTCCTTCGTGAACAGCTTAAAAGCATAGAGAAAGAACTGGGCGTTGACGATGAGAAAGGCGAAATGGAAACGATAAAACATAAAATAGCCGCCTCCGGAATGCCCAAAGAAGTTGAAGAAAAAGCAAGCAAAGAATTGAATCGTCTGGGCAAAATGCCACCCTTCAATCCGGAGGTCTCATATCTTCGCACCTATCTTGACTTGATGGTTGACTTGCCATGGTCTAAGAAAACAAAAGAAAAGATAGATCTCAAGGAGGCCGAGAAAATTCTCAACACTGATCATTATGGTTTGGAAAAAGTTAAAGAAAGAATTCTTGAATATCTTGCTGTTCAAAAACAAGTCGGCAAGCTCAAGGGACCGATATTGTGTTTAGTTGGTCCTCCCGGAACAGGCAAGACGTCGGTCGGTCAGTCTATTGCCAGAGCTTTAGGCAGGAAGTTCGTGCGTATGTCACTTGGCGGATTAAGAGACGAAGCTGAGATACGCGGTCACCGCAGAACTTATGTCGGCGCCATGCCCGGTCGGATAATCCAGGGCGTTAACACGGCTAAAGTGAGAAACCCCGTCTTTATGTTAGATGAAATAGATAAGATAGGTATGGATTTCAGAGGCGACCCATCGGCGGCTTTACTTGAGGCGCTTGACCCTCAACAGAATCACTCGTTCTCCGATCATTATCTTGAAGTGCCGTTTGATCTCTCGGATGTTTTCTTCATTGCGACCGCGAATGTTCTTGATACCGTTCCGCCCGCTTTGAGAGATCGTCTTGAGATAATAGAATTTCCCGGCTACTCGGAAGAGGAGAAATTTCATATTGCTAGAAATTTTCTTTTGCCACGGCTATACGAAGAACATGGCCTTAAGAATCGCGCGCTTGATATAACCGACTCGGCTCTTTTCGATGTTATTAGAAAACATACTCGCGAAGCCGGAGTTAGGGACCTTGAAAGACAGCTTGCCTCCATAATCAGAAAGGTGACCAGGAAGATAGTAGAATTGCAATCAAAAAAGCAGGTAATTGTCAGTAAAGAAAATATTCATAAATATCTCGGTCCGGTCAAATATACTCACCAAGTTGCGGAGAAGAAAGACGAAGTGGGAGTGGTTACCGGTCTTGGCTGGACTCCCGTCGGGGGAGAGGTTTTTTCCATTGAAGTGGCCAGAGTTCCCGGCAAGGGTCGGTTGATACTTACCGGCCAGCTTGGCTCGGTGATGAAAGAATCCGCTCAAGCGGCTTTGAGTTTCGCAAGAGCTTATGCGGCAAAGCATAACATCAAAGAGGACTTGATTAAAACCGACATTCATATTCATGTGCCGTCCGGTGCCATCAAGAAAGACGGCCCTTCGGCGGGTATCGCTATAACGACCGCGCTGGTTTCTATGTTGTTGCAAAAGTATGTCAAAAAAGAGGTCTGTATGACCGGCGAGGTGACGTTGCGGGGTAAGGTGCTGGAAATAGGAGGAGTCAAGGAAAAAGTTCTGGCCGCTCACAGAGCCGGACTCAAAACAGCGCTACTGCCGTTTGAGAATAAGAAAGATATGGAAGATATACCCAAGAGCGTGAAGAAAGACATGAAATTTGTGTTTGTAAAGACGATGGACGAAGTATTGAAGTTCGCCTTAAAATAGAGTATACTGACTTTTGGCTCTATTATATTAAGGCCAAAGGGAGGGTGTTGAATGTGTGGACACGAGTGTGATTGCGACTGCCATAATGGCCAGATAGTAAGAATTCTTGTTCCTTGGATGCATTGTTTCAGGTGCGATTGTCGGGAATGTCCCATTTGTCTGAATATGATATCTAAAATTCTTTTGGATATTCATATCGCAATCTGTCATACGGTTGTTAAGTCAATGCCTATACAAAAAAGAACTCCCTCTGAATTTGGCAGTATGCATCATCATTCCGCCGCCTAACCTAGGCGGTTTTATATTTTAGAATCTATCAACATTGTTTTTAAAAATTAATTATTCTAATCTATTATCATGGAGACAATAATAATTATCAAAGTTGCAGTGGCGGCTTTGCTCGGCGCGGTTGTAGGTTTTGAAAGAGAACTTGCCCGAAAGGTTGCGGGAATAAGAACTCACGCGCTTGTTTGTCTTGCTTCGGCTTTGTTCACTTCAATATCCGTGGATGCTTTCAAGGAATATATCGGCACGGTCGGCTATGACCCTTCAAGGATAATTTCTAATATTATCGTTGGGATCGGTTTTATTGGCGCCGGTGCAATTCTAAAACAAGGATCAAGGGTGGAGGGTACGACCACTGCCGCAAGTTTGTGGGCTATAGCCGCTATCGGTGTTACCGTCGGTGTTGGTCTTTTCAAAGAAGCAATTATCATAACGGCTCTTATTTATACCGTGCTTTATATTGTCTGGTTCGTTGAACAAGAGATGAGGAAAAAATTCGGCGCAATATATAAGTCGGAAGAAGAATGAACCGCGATGCCAATATGCGAATTTCATGCGAATGATGCGAATTGCTAATTATGATGCCAATACGCGAATGTAATGCGAATGCCGCGAATGTGCGAATACTACACTAATACGTAATTCGCAATTCGTAGATTAGCATAGAATTCGCAGATTAGCATAACGTATTAGCAATTTGTAGATTAGCATTAGATTTGTAGATTTGCATCATATCGGGTGTTTAAAGAAACCAAAAATTTTTATTATTCCGTTGCCGCGATGGTGGGGACGATGGTCGGAGTAGGGGTTTTCGGCGTGCCTTTTTCTTTCGCCAAGGCCGGCTTCCTGGTCGGTTTTTTGTTTCTTTTGCTGACTGGTTTTCTGACGCTCGTCGTTAATGCAATGTTCGGAGAGGTTATTTTGCGAACCGAAAAACGACATCAGATAGTTGGTTATGCTGATTTATATCTCGGTCCTATTTGGAAAAAAATAATGTTTCTCGCGACTGTTTTGAGTATTTATGGGGCGATGCTGGCGTACATAATAATTTCTGGTGATTTCTTGAGTAACGTTTTGTCGCCGTTTTTTTATTTGTCCAATACCGCTTACAGTTATTTCTTCGCGTTCATTCTCTCGTTTCTGCTTCTGACCGGCCTGAAACGGGTTTCGGTCGTTGAATTTATTCTGACTCTTCTTTTTATTTTTATCGTTCTGCTGGTTTTCGGGTTCGGATTTAATAGTGTCGATTTTAACAATCTTAAGAATTTTAATCTGGAATTTTGGTTCCTGCCGTACGGCGTTCTGCTTTTTGCTTTCGCCGGAATGTCCTCCATTCCTATTCAAAGAGAGATACTGCGCGGAGCGGAGTCAAAATTAAAAAAATCCATTCTCTGGGCGGTCTTAATGGTCGGCATATTATACACAATATTCGCTTTTACGGTTGTCGGTGTTTCCGGCGATATCACTTCTCCCGATGCCATAACCGGATTGTTTGATTTTCTGGGAGGGAAAACAGTTGTTCTGGGTTCAATATTCGGAGTTCTTGCGGTGGGCACGTCATTTCTTATGCTTGGCTCGGCCCTGGACGAGGTTTTCAGGTGGGACTATGGATTGAAAAAGGGCTGGGCATGGCTATTAGTGGTACTGCCGCCACTTGCTCTATTCTTCATCGGCTTGAGGACGTTCATAGACGTAATAAGTTTTGTTGGCTCTTTGGCCGTCGGCCTTATACTGCTTATTCTCATATTTATGTACATGGCGGCCAAGACAAAAGGGGACAGAGAACCGGAATATAATTTGTCTATTCCAAGGTGGTTCCTGTATTCAATGGCGGGATTATTTCTAGCTGGGATTGTCTATGTGCTGCTTGCCCCGTAGTGTGATTTCGGTTTTATTGATGGCGACCAAACTCGAACAATTCTTGTTTTATTTTCTCTTTTTTACGATTCCACTTCAGACGCGGAAGATTTTATATTCCCCTGACTGGTACTACAACGAGTGGCAGGCGATATCCATCCATGCGACAGACATACTGCTGGTAGTTTTGTTTTTGTTTTGGGGATTTTCTGCTGTTCGCAGTTCAAAATTTACAATTTACAATTTACAATTTACAATCAAATCCCAATTTTCAATTTTTAAAAAAACACCAAAACACGATTTATTTCTTCTCGGATTTTTAGCTGTGGCGGGAATATCCGTTAAAAATTCATCTGATTTTTTTGTTGGCGCGTTTTTGTGGCTGAAGTTGGTTGAGTTTGCGCTGTTCTACTTCTATTTAAAAATATATGCAATTAGGAAATTTAACTTTGTCGGAGTACTTTACGCTTTAATTCTTGGCGGGGTTTTTCAGGCGTTTATTGCTATCGGGCAATTCTTGAAGCAGGGTGATTTGGGATTAAGGTGGTTGGGCGAGAGTGTCCTTGGTCCTCACATGACGGGGATTGCCTCCTTTTATACTTCCGTTGGGGACAAGGTTATCAGGGCTTACGGCACGACCCCGCATCCGAACATTCTGGCGGCTTATCTTTTTTTGGCAATAGTTGCTTTTTATTTTGTTTACATTTATCACAAAAACAAGCGAAATGAAGAAGAAAAAACAAACTACTATGATACTTTGATGAATCATAGTAGCGGGAAATTATATGATACTATGATATATCATATAATTTTAAAATATTGGTGGATGGCGGTTTATCCGACTTTGCTTTTTGGATTATTTTTTACTTTCTCTAGAACGATTATTTTTCTTTGGGGGGCGGGGTTTTTGACAATCATTGCGACGATTGCGATGAGTATCCGGACGGGCTTAAAAGCACCTGTGGATAACCGACATTCAATGTCGGTTATCCACAGGTTGGCTGCTTTGGTTTTGGTCACTTTTGTTGTTGTTGGGGCTTTTTCTTTCTTATATTGGCCGGAAGTTCAAAGCAGAATGACTTTGTCGGCGGAAGAGGAGGCGGTACGGTTGCGGGTTTTTTATAACGAAGAGTCATTGAAAGGCGGTATCAATTTGTTCGGCATTGGATTAGGGGACTTTACCGGCTGGCTGGTGGAGCAAAACCCCAACCTGCCAAGTTATATGTATCAGCCGGTGCATAATATTTACTTGCTTATTTATTCAGAAGTCGGCGTTGTTGGTTTTGTTCTGTTCTTGCTGTTTATCGGGGGATTGCTATATGAGTTTGTTAAAAAAGTTATCCACAGACCGACATTGAATGTCGGTTATCCACAGGGTGTCCTTTTGGTTGTTGCATCAATTCTTTTCATCGGTCTTTTTGACCATTTTTTCCTGACTCTTCAGCAAGGGAGGTTTGTGTTTTGGATAGCGCTTGCGCTACTTGGGGCCCTTGCCCCGTCACTCAACAAGCATAAAATTGAAAGCGGGGGATTGACCTAGTAAAAGACGTAAAGCTTCGCCACGTCTCACGGGGCCTGCGGACGTAGTCGCTGGAAGCGACACGTCCTTGACACTCCTTTTTAATTTCTTTAAATTTTGTATGATATCTAAGTTGTCATATGAATATTCAAAACAACAGAACGGAGCTTCTTTGCAAAATCAAAAACGAAGTTATAAATCTTAAGTCCTCGCCCCTTTACCAAGAACGGCTCAAGAACAACGTTTTTCCGGTTATTGGCGAGGGGAATCATGAGGCCAAAATTATGTTCATCGGCGAAGCGCCCGGAAAGAACGAGGCGGCAACCGGCCGGCCTTTTTGCGGGGCATCCGGCAGGATTCTTGATGAGTTGCTTGTGTCGGTGGGGATAGACAGGAAAAACGTATATGTTACGAACATCGTTAAAGACAGGCCTCCTGCCAACAGAGATCCTTTACCGGAAGAAATAAGCACATATGCCCGGTTTCTTGACAGGCAGATAGATATAATTCAACCCAAAGTCATAGCCACGCTCGGCCGGTTCTCAATGGATTATATAATGAGACGATTTGGCCTTGATTCACAAATACTGGCTATAAGTAAAATGCATGGCAGAACCTTTGACGCGAAGGTCAGCTATGGCTCAATAAAAATAGTCCCTCTTTATCATCCGGCAGTGGCAGTGTATAATGGCAACATGAAAGATGAGCTCAAAAAAGATTTCTCGATCCTCAAAAAGTTCAAATAACAGTTCGACGAATTCGACTAGCTCATCGTGGTGAGTTTATCGAACCACTAGCTCACTATAAATGGAAAATCTGCTACAATTTTTGGAAGTACACTTTCCAATACTTATACAATATAAGTATTTATTTCTTTTTATCGGCGCCATACTTGAGGGGTTGAATACTTTAGTTATCGGTGGATTTCTTGCTTCAGTCCATAAACTTAATGTGTGGGGGACGTTTTTGCTGTTACTGCTTGGCCACTCCATAAGCGGGTATATGTGGTACGCCGTCGGATATTTTGCCGGCGGTAAGTCCATAGACAGGTGGGTTAGAAAAGACGAAAAGGGCAGGAAAATAATCGCCAAAGTTGAAGAATATTTCCACAGATATAGCGGCCGCGCCTTGATGTTTACCAAACTGACCTTTTCTTTGACTATTGCGACCCTTATCACAGCCGGCTCTCTCAAATATAGCTTGAAGAAATTTTCTCTATTCAGTTTTATCGGCTCGGTATTCTGGGTGAGTTTAACTTTTTTTATCGGTTATTTCTTTGGGCAGAGTTATAAATTCTTCCTGACCTACATTCACGGCCTTCTTTTATTAGTTTTATTTCTTGCCGGCGCTATAGCACTTGTGTATATCATCAGATGGATATTTGGCTCTGCTTTTGTTAAGTCCTTATTCTTGGGCGAACGATTAAGGGATTTTAGTCACAAAATAAAGGACGGTTTGGATGGGTTTTTATCCACTAGCAATGATGATGACAGTCAGCCATAGATATGTTAGTATTATCTTTACGACAATGAATACTAAGAAAATAGCGTATTTACTCGCTTTTGTGCTCTTTTTCGGAGTGGCCTTTTATGCTAACGCGGCCGATGACAATAGATACTTGGTCAAATCAACCTCCGGGGTGTGGAAGAAGTATTTTGGTGTCAGGCACTCTTTTGATAGTGGTTTTACAACCGATCTTTCCGACTTCCAGTTTCGGCTTATTAAAATATTTGGCCTCGAAGTAGAACCGGTCAAAAAATTATATGTTTTACCTTCAGTCCAAGCCGCTTCCCCTTCGGCAAGAAAAAATACCAAGAACCAAAGATTAACCCCCATAGACCAAGTGACCTGGGGTATCAAGATGACTTACGATGACCCGTTCCTGGCCAAGACCTCCGGCGGAGAAGACGTGAATGTTGCCGTACTTGATACCGGCGTTCTCAAGACACATCCGGATTTGAAAAATAGAATAAAGGACTGCAAGGATTTTTCCAGTCCGAGGTCGCCATTAGTAGACGGTAAGTGCGACGACAAGAATGGCCATGGCACCCATGTCTCCGGAATTATAGCCGCTGATGGCGGTAGCGACGGTTTGGGCGTTTTCGGAATTGCGCCTGCGGTTAATCTTTACGCATATCAAGTCTGTTCGGCGAGCGGTTCTTGCTGGGCCGACGATGTAGCTGCAGCTGTAAGAACGGCGGCAGACAACGGGGTTAATGTCATTAATTTAAGTTTAGGTTCTGACTCACAAAGTTCGTTGATTTATGACGCTATCGTATATGCCTCGGGTAAAAACGTCTTTGTAGTTGCCGCGGCCGGCAATGACGGACCTTACGCGGGAAGCATTGATTATCCGGCCGTAAATAGTGAAGTTGTCGGCGTAGGCGCGTTGGATGTGAATAAGGCCGTTTCCGACTGGAGTTCGAGGGGCGTTAATTCTGGTACTACGGCTTATGTAGTCGAGAACGGTGATATTGAATTTGCCGCCCCCGGCGTAAGTATAGAATCAACCTGGAAAGATGGCGGTTATGCCATTCTTTCAGGGACTTCCATGGCCGCGCCGCATGTCGCGGGCCTTGCCGCTAAGCTTTGGCAAAAAGATGCCTTGGCTCCGGCTGAAGCCACCCGCGACCTCTTGCATAAGTTTTCTACCGATCTGTTGCCGTTAGGCGATGATGACGACTCGGGATGGGGAATACCAACATTGTAATAAAAGCTTTGTTTGTTTCTGACAGGGCTTCTGTTGTAGAAGCTTTTTTATTTGCTACAATGGTATTAAATTACCAATTTACAATTTACAATTTACAATCAATGACCAATTACCCAATGTTTTAAATGTTTGAAAATTGAAACATTGAAAATTCATTGAAAATTGAAAATTATGAAGATTAACCATGTCATCAAAACCCTCGTTTTTTCGGATTTTCTTGTTAACTCCGGTTTTGCTCTCTTTGCCCCCATATTTGCTATTTTTATTACAGGACAAATACAGGGTGGCTCGCTTCAAGTAGTCGGATTTGCTGCCGCCATTTATCAGATATTTAAATCAGGCCTGCAAATACCGATTGCTAAATTTTTAGACAAAAACCACGGCGAGTTTGATGATTTTTATTCTCTTATCTTGGGAACATTTCTTATAGCCATGGTTCCGTTTATGTATATCATTGCTACGACCATTAATCATGTTTACATCATCCAAGCCATAATGGGTGTGGGGATGGCCTTTGCTGTTCCGCCTTGGTACGCGATATTTACGAGGCATATAGACAAATTACAAGAGAATGTGGAATGGTCATTGGATTCTGTCGCTATTGGTATTTCTGGTGCCGGCGCTGCGGCTCTGGGAGGTATCATGGCTGATAAGCTTGGATTCCAAGTAGTGTTTGTTCTTAGCGGGATTCTGGCTATATTTGGCGCGATATACCAGATAAAGATATTTAAAGATCTAAAAGAAAAAGTGGATCAGGGAGAAGTTATGCCGCGACCAGACAAGCTCGCTACATGACCTTAAAGCTCTAATCTCTGACTAGTAAAGTCCCATTGGGGACCACCGGTTACCTTTATTTAAAATAACCTATGAGAATAGCTGGAGTTATACTTCGTATAATTGGTTCACTTGGCTGAACTGTAAGCAAGCTTCCAATCAGCCTCGCTGCCAATTATAATTAAAGACGGGAAAATCCTTCTGATGAGACGCGTTAAGAATGTCTTATTGAATTTTTGCTAAACCCGTGGTACTGTATTGATGGTTATGACATTTATATGGTTACCGAAGGCATGATTGCGACGCAAATAGACGCTCCTGACCTTATGGGTGAATGGCCCGAGCGCGAAAGCTAATTTTATCATACCGCCTTTATAGGCGGTCTTTAGGTTTTATCAACCGAAAGTGAGTGTATAGGCCCTTAGACCGGGCTTTTCTATTATTATCTCAAGAAGATACTCTCCTTGTTCGGAGAGTTCCACCAGATTATAAAGTTGGCTGTCTTGGATAATTTTTTTATCAATTTCTTTTCCGTTCAGCAATATCCGTATTTCCGCGGGCTCGTCTGATTCCGCTACTATATTTACCCGTCTTGCTATAAATTTAAATATTATTCTGTCATCGGCTCGGGTATTTTCGGCGTATTCTTTTTGAATGTTCCAGTTGCCGTCAAGGTACAAGTAGTTAGTATTGACTTCAGTGGGCGAAGAAAATGACTGAACGCCCATTGTTAATCTTTCCCCATTGGCCAGAAGTTCATTTCTAAAAGCGCCGAAATATACTTCAGGGCTTTTGGGTCTTTCGGAAACGTCCTGAACGCCGGTTGGCTGAGCCATGCCTTTGTCTATTCCGCCCGATTCATTCAGGACGATTTTTCTTTCTTCCAATAATTCTCGTATCTTTTGTTCCGTTTCATTATATCCTCCTTCGCCGATGTGGTCATAGACAATATAGCCGTCTATGTCTATCAGATATTTGTGGGGCCAGTATCTGTTCTTATAGGCAGTCCATGTTGAATAATTATTATCCTGAACAACGGGATATTTAATACCCAAATTTTCTGTTGCTTTTACAACATTGTCGTATTTTTTTTCAAATTCAAATTCGGGTGTATGAACCCCGACAATCAAAAGCCCATCGTCTTTGTAAGTATCCCACCAGGCGTTCAGATACGGAGTCGTACGCTGGCAGTTGATACAACTGTAGGTCCAGAAATCTATGAGTATGACTTTTTTGCCGATATAATCAGTCAATTGGAACGATTCTGAATTTATAAATCCTTGAACGTCGACAAGTTCTTTGGCCGATTCGTACATTTTTGCTTTTTCGGCTTTTTCAACTACTTTAATATCCGCATTATCAATACTGCTCCTTTTGGGTCTCAAGGATTCAAAATAAAATATTCCCCCAACGATAGCGACAAGGGTGGCAATTAAAAACACTTTTTTAGTTACTAAGTTCATTTAATAAGTATCCTATTTAGAATTTCAAAATTTGCGACCCTGCTTAATTGTTGAGTGAACGCAAGTATCCCTATAATTATCAGGAGAACGCCGAACACTATGCTGATATATTTAAACCAACCGGCATATTTGTTTATAAAACCGGTTGCTTGTGACGCAAAAAGTCCGACAATTAAAAATGGCAAGCCAAGACCGAGCGAATAAGAGAATAATAAACCGAATGCCGAACCGGGCGCGGTAGCCGCAAGGCCCAGTATTCCGCCTAATACCGCGCCTACACATGGTGTCCAGCCGGCCGCGAAAGCTGCTCCGAAAACAAACGAAGTCAGGTATTTTGATTTAAATTGTGTTGTTACCGACGGGCGGAACTCTTTTTCAAGGAAAGGTATTTTAATGAGACCCACCAGATATAATCCGAATAAAATTATAATACCTCCACCAATTCTAGCTAGCCATATCTGGGCGTCATAAGCAACGGCCTCCAGAACCGTATTAAGCAATACTCCCAACACCGAAAAAACAGCTGAAAACCCTAAAACAAAAAACAAACTGGCCAGAAATATACCTCGACGGTTGGACTGCGCCGATTCCAAACTTGAACCGGCAAGATACGCCAAAAAACCCGGGATGATAGGCAAAACACAAGGGGAAAGAAAAGAAACAAGACCGGCGATAAAAGCTATGATAATTGAAAAGTCGCTCATTATTTATGTTCAGTTATTTTAGAGAGATAGGTCTCGGCGGAATTCCATGATTCGGGTGCTTTCAACACTCTTTGCCCATTCTTTATAAATACTTTTGTGTGCTGATAAGCAACGCCGAATTCTTTGGCTAACCCTTTTTCATTATCGTCTGTCTCGTTGTCGTTATAATTTATTCTAAATCCGATCACACTGCTGTCGTTAATCTGATCAAACGCGCTTTGCATTTTGGGGAATTCCTCCCGGCATATCGGACACCAGTTAGCATAGAAATAAAGGACAATTAATTTATCAGAAGCCACGGTTTTGTCGTAGTCGCTTTTGTTGAAATCCAAAAGAGGGGATTCTTTTCCGGCGAGAACTTGCCCTGAAAACTCTAGCTTCATCATACTTTCTTCCTCCATCATTTCTTCTTCCATCATGCTGTCGTCTTTGTCAACCATTATTTCTCCACTGCCTTTCACCATCACGTCAGTATCTTCCATCATCGCCTCTTCCGAAGTCCGAGGACCGGAATACTGATATGCGGCATATCCGACTATTGCTACCGCTACCACGACAATTATTACTAAAATGTTTTTGCTCATATTTGTAATTTAAAATTTTTATACAGACCAATGGTTACAGATAAACAATGTTAAGTCAACTTTACATTGTGGATATCTGTTCGGTAGTCCGTTAATGTTTGAGCTTTCCGTAAATAGAACCGAATATTTTTGCCAAGACCATCGTGCCTAAAGCGATAAGCAACCAATCTGACAAATTGTGGCGCAAACTTTCAATAATAATTCCAAGCATGAGCGTGGCTGAACCGGCCAAGAACCCTATTCTGTCAGCGAACATGCGATGCATTATCTCTCTTTCATCCTCGGCCTTTTCACGCCAGACGAACAACGCAAACAAACCAAACAGAAGGACGATGCCAACCAAGAGCATCATCTCTGTAGAAGTGGCCATAAGCATCCCCGTTGGATTTACGAGTATAATTATGAGCAGAAGCATTACTATTCCGACCGCGGTTTCCGAAAAAAATTCCCTAATCATTGTTTATATAAAAAATCTCCTCTAACGGCTTCCTGAATATCTTTGCGATCTTCAGAGAAAGCAGAACAGAAGGAGTATAATTTCCTTTCTCTATGGCGATTATCGTTTGGCGGGTGACGCCGGTTTTTTTCGCGAGGTCTTCCTGGGTTAGTGCCAGCGATGTCCTTATTTCGTGAACCTTGTTCTGTACTTTTTCGGTCATTATTTAAATGTTATCGGGGTAATATATAAGTGTCAACTAAACTTTACACTTATATATTCAATTGATATATTTTAAGGTGATGGGCAAACAAGAGACAATTGTCTTTGGTGGAGGATGTTTTTGGTGCACCGAAGCTGTGTTTGAAACGCTCAAAGGCGTTATTTCCGTTATGCCCGGCTATGCCGGCGGGAATACCCAGAATCCAACATACGAAAGTGTCTCCGGCGGGCGAACTGGCCACGCCGAGGTTATTCAAATTGAATATAATCCGACACAGGTTTCTTTTGATGATTTGCTCACTGTATTTTTTGCCACTCACGACTCCACTACACCCGACAGGCAAGGAGCAGATGTTGGCCCGCAATATCGTTCTATTATTCTCTATACTACTAATGAACAGAAAGAGTTTGCTGATAAGAAAATAAAAGAAATAAATGATTCAAGCTCTGCCGGTAAGCCGGTTGTTACCGAAACTAAGATGTTGGATAAATTTTATCCCGCCGAAGAATATCATCGTGACTATTACTCTAAAAATTCCGAAAAATCATATTGTCAGATAGTGATTAATCCCAAGTTGGAAAAAGTCAAAAAAGATTTTGCCAATTTGCTAAAAGAAAATGAATAAAATTAAAGAAGACCCCGAAGTAGAGAATCGAGCTGGCTTCGCCGGAAATAAACTCGATTCACACTACGGGGCAGATTCCGAGTTATCATCAGAATTATATGATGTGGCAAGAAAAGGTGGTACAGAACGGCCCTTTACCGGCAAGCATTGGGATAGCCATGAAAAGGGGATGTACAAATGCGCCGTGTGCGGCAATGAGCTTTTTTCTTCAGATACCAAATTTGATTCCGGTACCGGCTGGCCAAGTTTTTCTAAGCCGGAAAATTTTGAGAATATAGAACTGATTCCCGACAACAGCAGTGGGATGGTTCGCACGGAAGTCAGATGCAAGAAGTGTGGCGCCCATCTGGGGCACGTTTTTGATGACGGCCCGACTGATAAGGGTGGCAAAAGATACTGTATTAATTCCGTATGTCTTGAACTGGAAAATAAACAATGAGAATCACTGTAAAAGCCAAACCGAACTCACACAAAGAGAAGGTGGAAAAAGTTTCTGACACCGAATTCGTCGTCTTCGTGAAAGAACCGCCCGTTCACGGCCTTGCTAATAAGGCTATTGTTAAAACCATTGCTGATTATTTTGGCATATCTCAAGTCAGGGTCAAGATAATTTCCGGTTATACATCAAGACAGAAGGTCGTCGAGATTTTGTGAAACCACCCAATTGGGCGGTTTTGATTTTGACCCAAATTAAAATTGACATTCTTTTAGCTTGGCTTATGCTAATATTAATGATTTTTGACAAAAAGAGGGATAAATGAGGTTGAGTCAATGTCACATGTGAACAAGGTCGAAAGCGGTTACCAGAGTTATCTGGAATCGGGTGGAATTATCAATGAAATGGATTATCAGAGCGCCATCGACAGAATGTCCGGCATGCGCCGAGTCATCATGTTCGAGAACAGCAGCTCGATGCTGTCCAGAGTAGGTCAAGTCAGGGAAATGGCTCGATATTCGGGGATTGCGTTAAGCGATTCGGGAGATACTCCGGACCCAAGGATCGTGCTGTACGTAATACTGCGCGGGGATACGAGGCCCACGGGTGTGAAATATCACCACGATCAAATGTCAGACCAGCGCATATTCGGAGAGGTCTTGAGGATGCTGGGGGATACTGACTCGTTCGACAAACTCGTCAAAGCCCATCCACACATTTCCTTCGAGTATGAAAGAGAAAGACAAGATCCTTAGAGCGAACGGGCCAATTACCCGTTTTTGTTTTGTGATAAATACCGAATTAGTCGGATAACTTTATTTCTGTTTTTGTGTGAGCTATTCGGAGATGTATCCTTTGTATTTCTTGCGTATTTGGGGAGATAACATTGAATAAGCGCCGATTATCTTACGACAGGATTTGGCCCCGCACATGCATTTCATACGGAAGTCGCTATTCTCGGTCATTGCATAGTCCCAAGTTATCTCCTCACTCTTTTTAATATCTTTCATCGCTACCACCTCAAACATGTTTTTTATTCCGCAGTTTGGGTTGCAGGAGTGAGCGATGTATCTGGCAACGCCTTTAACTTTGCCGTCACGCCATTTCGTAGGTTCAAATTGGACAGCATGCCTGCCGGCTCGTAACGGGGGAACATCAGGAAGGAGCATTGCTCGTTTGGCTTCATATATTTTACCGTTGAAGGTATCAATGAGCTCACCTTTCTTTATTTTTGCTTTTGCAAATACCGCTTTGCCGTATTTTTCTGTTTTTATTATTTCCACTTTTTTATTTTTCATTTTTTTATTATACATCATATCTGTGTTTAAGGACAATCTTGAAGAAAAAATAAGGCCGTTTAAAACTCTGATAGCGGCGCTTTAAACAGCCTATACCAAAAGGTCGCAAAATAATTGAAAAGTAACCCCCCCTCTTTTTTTATTTTGAGATAATATTTGTTAATATTATTATGCGATTATGAAAATTACCATATTTCAGCAAAAAGTTTACAAAGTAGTTTCGATGATACCTGAGGGTAGGGTTATGACCTACAAAGGGGTCGCCATTACCATAGGGCGTCCGAAGGCGTATCGGGCTGTTGGGAACGCGCTTACCAAGAACCCGGTTCTTGGTAAGCTAAAGGTGGGGCAGGTCCTTATTCCTTGCCATAGGGTCGTTTGTTCTAATGGAAAGGTTGGTGGCTATGTACTGGGGACGAAGAAAAAGGTAGAATTGTTAAGGAAAGAGTCAGATTATTAATTTTCAATTATCAATTCTTCCCGATGGCAAGGCCATCGAGGATCCTCGACAAAGTCGGGACAATTTTCAATAAATTTCCAATTTTTCAATTTTCAAACGTTTGAACATTGAATCATTCGGATATTGATTGTAAATTGTAAATTGTAAATTGATAATTTAGAATGCGACGCATTCTATTGGTTGGCGGAGGAAGTGGTGGGCACGTCTATCCCGTTATAGCCGTTGCCAATGCTCTCAAAGAAAAGTCGGTTGAAGCCGGTGATTTAGAATTGCTCCTTTTGGGCGATGATAAATTTATGCAACGCGCCGCCAAGGAGAATGGCATCAAATTCCGTTCTATAATGTCCGGCAAATTAAGGCGCTATTTCAGTCCGCTGAATTTTGTCGACGTTTTCAAATTTCCAGTCGGGTTTTTCCAGTCACTATGGTATATTTTCTGGTTTATGCCCGACGTGGTATTCGCCAAAGGCGGGTATATGTCGGTTCTGCCGGTGTTGGTGGCTAAATTATACTTGATACCGGTATATATCCACGAGTCCGACTCGGTGCCTGGTCTTGCCAATAAATTCTTGGGACGGCTGGCGAAAAAAATATTTATATCTTTTCAAATGAGTACAACTTATTTGAATTCTTCAAAAACAATTCTAACCGGTAATCCCGTGAGAAAAGATATTCTGATCGGTGACAGAAATGAGGCAGCCAAGCTGTTCGGTCTAAGTCCAGACAAAAAAACGGTTTTCGTGTATGGCGGAAGCCAAGGGGCTCAAAAGATAAATGAGATGATTCTTGAGTCGCTGGTGATGATGATAGGCAAGGACTTTCAGATCATACACCAATGCGGGAGCGGCCAGTACGATACTGTCAAAAAATCGGTTGATAAATTTATTAAAGAAGGCGAGGGAGGTTATGGCGATGCCATTACGCAAAATTATCGCCTTGAACCGTTCCTTAATCTGGACAAAGCTCGGGCGGCTTATGCTCTTGCGGATGTTATTGTCTCCCGCGCCGGCGCGTCAAATATTTTTGAAATAGCGGCAGTAGGAAAGCCGGCCGTCATAATTCCTATTACTGATTCCGCCGGCAATCATCAGTTAAATAACGCGACAGCGTTCAGTAAATACGGGGCGGTGATGATAGAAGAAGAGAACCTTACTCCTCACATAGTTCTCTCCCAGATAGAATATTTATTAAGACAGGAGAATTACGAGGCAGTCAGTCAGAAGATAAAAAGTTTTGCCACACCAGATGCCGCAGACAAAATCGCATCAACGCTTTTAGCGTTGACATAATCCAAATCTACGAATGATATCCGAATGCTCCGAATAATTTATGTTTGAGAAACAAAAAATATATTTCGAAAGTTTATGGAAGCAGGGCAATTTGGGTCATGCTTATTTATTTATCGGTCAGGATGCGGCAGGGAAGAATGCCTGTGCAGAAGATGTCTGTACATTGCTGACCGGAAAAGGTTTTGAGAACAATCCGGACTTGAAATTTATTTATCCGGGAATGAAAGAAGACAAATTTAGTATTGATATTGAAAGCATCAGGGAGTTGAAATCGTTTATGTACCTTAAACCGTATTCGAGCGAGTATAAGCTTGCGGTGATAGAAAACGCCGAGGTGATAAGTATCGGAGCGGCCAATGCGATGCTCAAGATATTGGAAGAACCGCCCAAGAAGTCGGTGCTTATTCTCATAAGTTCTAAGTCTAGAGTGTTGCCCAAGACGATACTTTCAAGGTGTGAGACGGTTATTTTCCCGCCAAAACCAGAAATTCAGACCGAAGAAATGAACAAAGCATTGACCGAGCTTCGCAAGGTAGCCAGATATGGAATGGCGGATAGAATTCAATACGCCAAAAAACTCCACGAAAAAAAGGATTACGTCGAATTGGTAAATTTCTGGCTCCGCTCACTGCGGTTTCAGCTTTCAGCTAAACCAGCATCAGCGCCCATCTTGAGACGCCTCTTGAACCTCTCACACATCGTCTCCCAACCGCAATACAACCACCGCATCGCGTTGGAGAATTTCTTTGTTAATTTGTAACCCAGCCGTTTGACGTACTATTCGATCATCGAGGTGTCCAGTCATAAAACGCACACTTCTCCCCGCCACATTGGCGGGGGTTGTTTTTGGACAAATATCATGTTAAATTTATATTCAATGGAATATAAATTATTAATCAACGAAAGAAAAAGAGATTTTGACGTGGCGGTCCAGTGGGCAAAGAACGAAGTTGCCGGCATCAGAACCGGAAGGGCTCATTCGTCTATGGTTGAGGATTTAATCGTGGACTATATGGGTTCTAAATTGCGGATTAAGGAATTGGCTACCATCAACACTCCCGAACCAAGGGTTATTTTCATCCAGCCATGGGATAAAGGCACAATTCCTCTGATAGAAAAGGCAATCAAAGACAGTCCGCTGGGTCTGAATCCGACGTCGGATTCTAATGGCATTCGTCTGACCATACCATCACTGACCGAAGACCGGCGCAAAGAATTTTTGAAATTGTTAAACCATAAAGCCGAAGAAGCAAGGATAAAGATAAGACAGATAAGAGAAGACATTTTGAAGAAAGTTCAGAACGCTGTGAGGGAAAAAACCGCCAGAGAAGACGATTTACGTAATGCCAAAGAAGAATTGCAGAAAGTTATTGATGAATTGAACAAGAAGATAGAGGAGATGGTAAAAAAGAAAGAAACCGAGCTGATGCTCTAACGCGATGCCAATATGCGAATTTCATGCGAATGTTGCGAATTGCGAATTTTTATTTGGAGCATTCGGATACATTCGTAGATTTGGATTATATTCATGCTTACCGCATTAATTTTCATAGCTGTCATCGGTGTCTTGGTTGTTGTCCACGAGTTTGGGCATTTTATTGTTGCCAAAAGAGCGGGGATGAGGGTGGATGAGTTCGGTTTCGGTTTTCCGCCACGCCTTTTGGCATGGCGGCTCCGTCCCGGTGCCGGAATTGAATTTGCCTTTGGCGCCAGGTCCCGATGGGACAAGGGGGACAAAGTCCCTTCGGCTCAACGCGAAGACAATATCGGCACGGGGACGACATATTCTATCAACTGGATACCGTTCGGCGGTTTCGTGAAGATATACGGAGAAGACGGAGAACATCGCGACGCGCCCAGAAGTTTTGCCGCCAAACCTATCGGGACACGGCTGAAAGTAATTGTTGCCGGTGTGGTGATGAACTTTCTTCTGGCGGTGTTCCTTTTGATGCTGGGTAATTATGTCGGCATCAGAGTTGGTATCGGCGATGAGATGGACGAGGTTTCTGCCGCGGCTAAAGATAAAATGGTCCAAGTGGTTAGCGTGGTTCAGGACAGTCCCGCCGATCAGGCCGGCTTGAAAATATTTGACGAGATTATCGGTTTTGAAACCGCTCAAGAGGTGAGGGATTATATTTCCGCTAATGCCGGCAAGAAAATCGAGTTAATCATCAGGAGTGATTCGCGGGTGGAAGTCAAAGAAATATCACTTCCCGCCAAGGATGAGGGCGACGGCTTGTTGGGAATTGTGCCGATAAGGACCGGGCTTTTGTCTTATCCTTGGTATGAGTCAGTATGGCGGGGCCTGCAAGATGCGGTGTTCTTGACCGGACAGGCGGCAGTTGGTTATTACCAACTCTTCAAAACATTGCTATTGAAAGGGGAGTTGATCGCTGGTGTTTCGGGGCCTATCGGCATAGCCAGTATTACCGGACAGGCGGCGGCGGTCGGGTTCAGATTCTTGCTTCAGTTTGTGGCATTGATATCCGTTAATTTGGCAATATTGAACATTATCCCGTTTCCGGCGCTTGACGGCGGCCGCGCATTGTTGCTGATCATAGAGAAATTCAAGGGTTCGCCGGTCAACCAAAAAGTAGAAGCGGCGATAAATTCCGTCGGCTTCGCGCTGTTAATTCTGCTTATGATATATGCTACAATCAAAGACGTGGGACGTCTTTTCTAGTTAAAAGTTTTTAAAGTACTTTATGAACTTTATGACTTGATGAACTTGAAACTATCAAATTTATTTACTAAAACACTTCGCGAGGCGCCGGCGGGTAGGAAGAGAACGAACATTGAAGACATCTTGCATAATAATTTTCGTCACGAAAGTTCCAAATTTTGAGATGCTCGGAGAAGGTTCACGGTGCTTTAGCCCGGGAATCTCTGTAGAAGTTATTGAAATTTTTGATGAATAGTTGGACGCTATTCAGAGAAAATTTCAATAATCTTATAGCCAAAATTTGGAGTTTGCAGTAGAAAGGTTGTTGTGTAAGAGGTCTTAAGTATGAATGTTATTGTTGATGAATCGGTAACCCGATTCATAAAAACATTGGAGAAAAATTCTCAAGCAAAGACATTGCGAGTGCTTGAGTTGTTGGAAGAATACAGAAGTAAACTTGGTATGCCGCACAGTAAGGCGCTTGGCGAAGGTTTGTTTGAGCTTCGCGTACGCGGTAAACAAGAAGCACGTCTTTTGTATGGATTCCGGAGGGATAGCGTGATCATCGCGCATGGCTTCGTGAAGAAAACGCAGCGGATACCAATAAAAGAACTTATTTACGCGCGTAAGAGTTTATCTGTTTACGACATTTGACTACTATTACACATATGTGATACACTCAAAACATGAAAACTACAACACTCAAACAACTTAAAAAGGATTTGTTGAAAGATAAGGCGATCAAGCGCGCATATGACGCGCTTGGGCCGGAGTTTACGCTCGTGCGTCAGATTGTCAATAAGCGCCTGGAAGCAGGACTTTCGCAACAAGAACTCGCGAAAAAAATCGGTACCGGCCAATCAGCTATATCGCGCCTTGAATCCGGCGAATATAATCCGAGCATCGATATGCTCCGCAAGGTCGCCCGCGCGCTTGACGCGAAAGTAAGTGTTACGTTTAAATAAACACTTGCCGAATTTATCCCTAAGTCGCTAAAAGCAATTGGGATTCCGGCTAAAGACCCAGGGATAATTTTTAAATCTATGAGACAATCGCAATTATTTACTAAAACACTTCGCGAGGCGCCGGCGGATGAGATTGCCGTTAATGCCCAATACCTGACAAGGGGTGGTTTTGTGTTCAAGAATTCAGCGGGTATTTATTCGTTTCTGCCGTTGGGTTGGAGAGTGATGGGGAAGATAATGAACATAGTTAGGGAAGAAATTAACGCTATCGGCGGACAAGAATTATTTATGCCGGCTTTGGTGGATAAAAAATACATGGAGCCGACGGCGAGGTGGGATTTGGATGTCGGCTATTTTGCTAAAGCCAAAACAGAAGAAGAAGCGGGTTTTGTTCTGGGCTGGTCACATGAGGAGGTTCTGACTTCTATTGTCGGTAAGTATATAAGTTCGTATAAAGAACTTCCCTTTTCCGCTTATCAGATTCAAACCAAATTTAGACACGAAGCAAGGGCAAAGTCCGGTTTATTACGCGGGCGCGAATTTATGATGAAGGACCAATACAGTTTTCATGCAGACGAAAAGGATCTGGAGGAATACTATGAAAAAGCCAGAGAGGCATACTTTAAGATATTTGAACGTTGCGGACTCAAGGCCATCTATACGCTTGCTGCCGGTGGCGTATTTACCGACAAATTCACTCACGAATTCCAGGTTCTATCCGAAGTCGGCGAGGATACTATATTTCTATGTTTGAAATGCGGATATGCCGAGAATTCAGAGATTTCAAAATTGAAAAACGCCGATAAATGCGCAAAATGTTCAGGAAATATCGCGGAGAAAAAAGCCATAGAGGTTGGAAATATATTCAACAACGGGACAAGGTATTCGGATAACTTGGGGTTGTCTTTTGTAGACGAAAAGGGTGTTAAAAATTCCGTGTGGATGGGTGCCTATGGTATCGGTATCAGTCGTTTGATGGCGACTATTGTAGAGGTTTCAAATGACGGAAGAGGGATAATTTGGCCGGAGAGTGTAGCGCCATATCAAGTACACTTGATAGTTCTGGACGACAGAAAAGAGGAGGCGGAGAAAATTTATAACGATTTAATTAAAGCGGGCGTTGAGGTGCTCTATGACGATAGGAGCGACAAGACCGCCGGCGAGAAATTTGCCGATGCCGATCTCATCGGCTGTCCTTTGCGCGTAGTGGTAAGCAATAAGACGTTGGACAAACAAAGCGTAGAAATCAAGAAAAGAAATGAGAAAGAGACAGAGCTGGTAAAAATAAAAAACCTAAAAAACCGCTTCTGAAAAGCGGTTTTTGATGCGCTCTGGTTTGCTTTTATCGTTTAATTTGATATACAAATATCAATGCTCAATAAATTATTTGGTTTTTGGAGTAAAGACATCGGTATTGATCTGGGTACGGCGAATACTCTGGTTTATGTTCGTGGAAAAGGAATTACAATTAACGAGCCGTCTATTGTTGCGGTCAACCAAAAGACCGGCAAAATTCTTGCCATCGGAGGCGAGGCCAAAAAAATGGCCGGCCGGACGCCAGGATATATTACCGTTTCAAGACCGTTGATATCAGGGGTTGTCTCTGATTTTGAAGTGACCGAACAGATGCTTAAGTATTTCATAGACAAAGTTCATCAAGAAAGTTTCTCTATTTTACCAAGACCGCGAGTCGTCATCGGCGTACCCTCAGGCGTAACCGAAGTGGAAAAGCGCGCCGTTGAGGATGCCACATACAACGCCGGAGCCCGCGAAGTATATCTTATTGAAGAACCGATGGCGGCCGCTATTGGTTCCCGTTTGCCGGTACAGGAAGCCGTGGCAAATGTTATAGTGGATATAGGCGGAGGAACGACGGAAGTTGCCGTTATCTCAATGGGCGGAGTTATCGCCTCAAGATCATTGCGTATAGCCGGAGATAAATTAAACGAGGACATAATCAGATATCTACGGGAAGAGAAAAATTTACTTATTGGCGAGTCGTCAGCTGAAATCCTGAAGATAGCGCTTGGCTCGGCATATCCTCTGAAAGAAGAAATTGAGGGAAGAGTGAGGGGCAGAGACCTGGTTTCCGGTCTTCCGAAAGAAATAATTTTAACATCCGAAGAAATAAGAGAAGCGTTGCACAAATCCACTCGCAGTATTGTAATGGCCGTGAAAGACACGATAGAAGAGACGCCACCCGAACTTACTGCCGACTTGATAAACAGACATATTTTTCTTGCCGGAGGAGGGGCTCTTTTAAGAGATCTTGATAGAGCAATCGCTCACGAGACCAAACTTTTTGTTAAAATAGTTGATGACCCGCTTACCGCGGTGGCAAGAGGTTGTGGTTTCGTCTTGGAGAATGTCGATCAACTAAAGTCCATTTTAGTTTCTTCTGATAAAGGAAGCTATTTGTGAAACCGCCGATAAGTCGCTGATAGGAACGCTGATATAACGCTGACCCAGTTAGAGAACTTTTCTCTAACTGGGCTGAAAATTCAGCGACCGATCAGCGTAGTAATCAGCGTTAATTCAGCGGTCACATATGAAAACCTCTTTTCTCAAAACCATACTTTTATTATTTCTGTTCGTGATTTTGGCACAGGTTGTTGACCATTATTTTTTTGACCGAAAGATAAATAATTTTGGTACGGTAATGATACAAAGACCGGCTTCGTATCTTTTTTCAAGAATGGAATCCGCCGGGTTCTTTTTTAGGGGTTTGGCCGGGGTAAAGAATACCATAACGGAGAACGAGGATCTCAAGAAAGAGAATTTAAATTTGTTGTCCCGGCTTGCTGATTACGAGGACTTAAAAGACGAGAATGGTTTTTTTAGGCGCGCTTTAGGCATACCCCCGCGTTTTAACAACAAGATTGTTTACGCAAATATCTATCAATTTCAGCTTGGCGCGGACGGGTACGATGTTCTTCTTAATAAAGGTGCTCGCGATGGTGTAGTTGAGGGTGATATTGTGATTACCGAAGAAGGAATTTTAATCGGCCGCATAGAGAAAGCCAATGATAATTTCTCCCATGTGCTGGCCGTAAGCGATACGGATTTTAAGATTACGGCTAAGGTCTTGAATTCAGATACAATTGGAATTGCAAAAGGCGCTTTGACCCAAGGATTATATTTTGACTTAATAGTTCAAAACGATTCTATCAAAGAAGGCGAGATTGTCGTTTCAAGTGGGATGGACCTTTTCCCGCCGGCGTTGATAGTAGGAACCGTCAGTTATGTGGAAACCAACGAGACCGACCTGTTCAAAAAAGTTAAAATAAAGCCCGCTATGGGAGAAGTGAAGATAGGACGGGTATTGATAATTTCTAATTTCTAATATCAAATTTCTAATAAAATTTTTAATGCTCGAATGTCCAATGTCTGAATTTTTAGGAATTTAACATTTGATATTTCATTAGGAATTAGTAATTAGGTATTAGAAATTTTAAATATTGGTGGTTACTTTCAAGCTTTCATTAATTTTCATTGCTGTACTGTTTCTCGATGGTCTGGTTTTTCCGGCGTTTTTTAGTTTGAGGGAAAGTTTCTTGTCCTTACTTGTTATCGTTGTCCCTCTTTTATATATGGGTCCTACAAAACAATACGTTATCTACGGATTATTTTTTTCTTTTGTTTATGAATCATTCAGAGGATTGAATTTTGGCGATTTAATGCTCCCATTCTTGTTTATTGTGATGGTGATGTATCTGGTTCAAAGAATTTTTGATATTAAATATACCTACGACTCTAGGTTTAGTTTGGGAAAGTCGGCTCTCGTTGCTTTAATATTGGTAGTTTTGTTATCTCTGTTGTCATTATTTTATAGGCACGGCAGTATCAATATGGATTATTTTAATTTAACGTTAAATTTAACCATAGTGGTAGAGACCCTAATACTGGTTTCTATATTTAGCCTCATATTTAATAAGAAGAGCGACTACATCTGATCATAATCCAAATCCACAAATGATATCCAAATGCTCCAAATAATATCCGAATAGCGCGCTTTAGGTCTACGGTAATCCAGACGCGGACTGACGCGGAATAATCCTAATGACCTATTCGCAATTCGCATCATTCGCATGAAATTCGCATATTGGCATCGTGTTAGAAAACGAAATTATAAAGTGTCCATAAGTGAGGACTGGGTGAGTCCAGAGGAAACTCTTCTTGATTCAAGCAGTGACCACCAGGATCTTGAGGTACCTATTTCAAATTCCGTTTTCAGGATGTTGTTGTTTATTGCGGCCGGTTTATGCATCGTTGTTGTTGTTTTTGTCTTTGACTTAAGCGTCAGGCGATATGATTATTTTGCCGGCATGGCATTCCAGAATAAATCCGTTAGCTTTTTCGTTCCGCCTCCGCGTGGTATAATATTTGACCGTTTAGGCAGGCCCTTGGTTATTAATGAGCCGGCATTTGATTTATTGGTGATTAGCCGTTCCGCTGCCGAGCGTCCCGATGCCGAAGTTGAACCGCAACGCGTTGAGCGTCTGTCCCAAATAGACCAAATAGCCGATATCCTCGGTAGAGACAGAGCAGAGTTCAATACTTTTTTATCCGATAAAATAAAGAATAATTCGGTATTCTTCGCTGAATCAGGTCTGGATAAGAACCAAGTTCTGGAAATCAAGACCTTGAGTCCTAAAGGATTCTACGTCGTACCGAATACAAAGAGGCGTTATGTGGATGGTCCTCAGTTCTCTCAAGTACTCGGATATATAGGCAAGGTGTCTAAGAATGAACTTAGCATCGGCGATTATTATTTTCCGACTGATATAATCGGCCGGCTGGGCATTGAGGCGCAATATGAAGAATATCTTCGCGGTGAGCATGGCAGGATATTCTTTTCCGCCTCTGGCGGACAATTTTCTTCTGATAGCGAGGAACCCATTATGGGGAACAGCGTTGTCTTGAATATTGATTACGACATGCAAAAGCGTTTGTTCAACGAGCTTTTTAACGTTCTTAAGGATACCAGTTTCTCAAAGGCAACCGCAGTCGTACAGGATCCGCGGACGGGAGCTGTTCTGGCAATGGTAAGTTTTCCAAATTATGATAATAATTTGTTCGTTGAGGGCCTGTCTGATGACCAATTCAAAAAATTATTTGAGTCAACATCTCGTCCCTTGTTCAACAGAGTTATAAGCGGTCTTTATAATCCCGGTTCCACAATTAAGCCGTTTATGGGCTTGATGACCCTTGAAGAGGGTATTTTCAGTCCTTCGGATACGATAAGGGATTGTATCGGTCTGACTATCGTAAATCCTTACAATTCGGACGATGTTTATACTTTTAGTAATTGGCGACTGGAATACGGCCTCTTTAACCTTAAGAAGGCCATTGCTAATTCCTGCAACGTCTATTTTTATATAGCCGGCGGAGGATATGGAGATATTCAAGGACTTGGCGTGGAGAGAATAGCGAATTATTTGAAATCGGCTTTCACCGATTCCAAACTTGGTATTGATTTGCCCGGAGAAAAGAGTGGTTTCGTCCCTACGCCTGATTGGAAATTAGATGTCAGAGGCGAAGGATGGTATCAGGGTGATACTTACAATATATCTATCGGGCAAGGGGACTTGCTTGTTACACCTTTATGGCTCAATTCATATATCTCGGCCATAGCCAATGGCGGAACTATGCATAAGCCGTTTGTGGCCAAACAAATATTAGATAGTAATAAAAACGCCATTCAAATTTTTGAGCCGGAGATATTGGGCCGGCTTAATTTTAAGGATGAAGTTATTCGCGAAGTCAAAAACGCAATGCTTGAAACAACCCTGACCGGAACGGCCAGAGTGCTTGGAACACTGCCGGTCAAATCCGGAGCAAAGACAGGAACCGCCGAAGTCATCAAAGGCCGAACCGTTAATTCAATAATGATTGCCTTTGCGCCCTTTGATGAGCCGGAGATAAATATCACAGTTTTGATAGAGGGCGGAACTTCAACCAATGAGGGCTTGGCAGTGAGAGCGACATACGGATTTATGAAGTGGTACTTCGGGGAGTATCAGAAAGCGGAGTAAATATCCACCATTGTTTTTATTGAAAAATGGTAGTATGGTGGTATCTTAAATCTAACCACCGATTAGTCGCTGATAGGAACGCTGATACAACGCTGAAAATTCGGCGACAAATCAGCGTAGCAATCAGCGTTAATTCAGCGG